>TBL_comb47_HYPODRAFT_10003853_pt1 | contig 17530 bp, 14 predicted proteins | sample TroBogypolimnion_40_FD_10682 | JGI IMG/M metagenome (IMG submission 10682)
CAAGTTGTGAACCTATTTGAGTGGCAAGTCGAATGCGCTGGCTTTCCCCTCCGGATAAGGTCCGCGAGGTTCGGTCAAGCGACAGGTAATTTAAACCAACATCCTCCAGAAAACGAATCCTGTCACGGATTTCCTTGATCACTTCCACTGCAATCTTTTTCTGACGGTCTGAAAGACGGTCTTCAATGCCATTAAGCCATAAGCTGAGTTCCGAGATATCCAGGTGTGCAAGTTCCGAAATATTTTTATTGTCGATCCTGAAATAAAGCGATTCCTTCTTCAGACGCTGACCGTTGCATTCGGGACAAGGCGATTCACGCACAAACTGGTTGGCCCATTTCTGAGCCTTCTGCGATGGATTGTCGTCTTTCTGGGCATCAATGTATTTAATCACCCCCTCGTAAGTCATCATGTAATTCATGGAAACTCCAAGCGGTGAGTTCTTTAATTGAATCCGTTCGTTAGTTCCGAAAAGAATGGCATTCAATCCATCTTCTGGAATATCTTTCATAGGCGTTTTCAGGTTAAAACCGTACATGTCGCCCAATGCTTCTATTTGCCAGAAAACCAGTGTATTTTTATGTGGCCCAAGGGGTGCAATTCCACCATTCTGAATGTTCTTTGTATTATTAGGCACAATTTTCTCAAGGTCTATCTCGCTGATTATACCCAGTCCATTACATCTGGGACAAGCCCCCTGAGGTGAGTTAAACGAAAAATTATGAGGCGCAGGTTCATTATACGAGATTCCTGTCGTCGGGCACATGAGCTGGCGACTGTAATATTTAGCCTCCTGGGTTTCGTGATCGAGAATCATACTGATTCCATGGCCGTTTTTCATAGCTATCTGCAATGAATCGTGTAAACGCTTGTCGCTGGCTTCATCAACCACCAAACGGTCGATAACAATCTCTATAAAGTGATTTTTATAACGGTCAAGACGCATGGCAGCTTTCAACTCAGTCACTTCTCCATCGATCCGTGCATTTAGAAATCCCTTCTTCAGGATTTGTTCAAATAACTCGCGGTAATGTCCCTTACGTCCTTTCACAACAGGAGCAAGAATCAGAATCTTCTTTCCTGAGAAATTAGTTTTTATGAGACTTAATATCTGATCATCGGTATATTTGACCATCTTCTCACCGGTATTGTATGAAAAGGCCTCTCCTGCCCTGGCATATAATAGTCGCAGAAAATCATATATCTCGGTAACCGTTCCTACTGTAGACCGTGGATTCTTATTGGTAGTCTTCTGTTCAATGGCAATCACAGGACTCAATCCCGTAATCAGATCAACATCCGGTCTTTCCATATTGCCCAAAAAGGAGCGTGCATACGCTGAAAAGGTTTCAACATAACGGCGTTGACCTTCCGCATATATGGTATCGAAAGCCAGTGATGATTTGCCGCTGCCGCTTAGTCCGGTGATCACCGTCAGTCTATTGCGCGGAATCTCGACATTCACGTTTTGCAGGTTATGGACACGGGCTCCGTGAACCACAACCATGCCGCCATCCTCATCCAGATTCTCAGGGGTATGTATGTTTTCTGTTATTTGCATTTCTATTTTTTATATTCTAAAAACAGGAAAGAGGAAATAGGAAAAAGGAAAGCGGGGCATTGATGTATAGTAGTTCTCTATCATTTTCCTATTTCCTTATTCCTGTTTCCTGTTTTCTGTTTCCTATTCTTTAATCCTGAAATCCTTTAATCGTGTTCAAGACTTTATTTCCTTATTCCTATTCCTATTCAATTATTATTTTATCCTGAAATCCTTCTCCGGAATTTTCAGTGTATACTTCTTTTTGGTTGGGTTCTTCAGATAAGATTCTCTAAGCCATGGATTAAACATCTTCAGCGTTTTATAGGAGATTCCTTTGCTAATGGCATAATCCGCCAGGTCAGTAATCGGTCCGTTTACTTCCACCAATTTGGTGTTAATAATGGGGTAAAGCTGGTTCCTTTCAACCTTAAAACCATATTCCTTTGGATTTTCCATTACCATTTTGAGCGCCAGTATACGGAACACATAACGGGTTGTTTCTTCTCCAAAGAGTAAATCATAGTAACTTTTTGTTTTCTGTGTAGCAATCTGATGGTCTACAAATGTCCGTCCTCCATTATACGATGCGGCCACCAGCGACCAGCTTCCATATTTCTGGTAAGCCGATTTAAATATCTTACAGGCCACTTCAGTTGACTTTTCAACGTTATAGCGTTCGTCCACCTCATCGTTTACAACCAGGCTATTCTCTTTTGCTACAGATTCAAGCAACTGCCACATCCCTGCAGCTTTGGCCGGCGATAAAGCTCTTGTATCGAAACCACTCTCAGCTACACACAGATACTTGAAATCTTCAGGTATTCCATTCGTCTTTAAAATAGGCTCGATCATAGCAAAATACCGTGGTGCATTCTTGATGTATCGGATCGTCTGCGAATGAAAATAAACGGTAGAAAGCAATTCACGGTCAAGGTTTTCACGCACATCGAAATACTCCATCGGTACTTTTTCACCCGCAAAGGTGAGCTTTGATGGCAGTTCAACCGGAGTAAACAAATGGGTTCCCAATGAATCAGGCAACTGGCTGGCATTTTGTGAACAGGCAGCCAATGGCAGAATGAACATAAACGACACTACTTTTAGCATTGGAAAGAACCGGGTTAATCGCTGAAATCTCATAGTCTATTTTTCAAAATTTGACAATTCGCAAAAATAGCTGAATTATATTCCTCAGTCAACAAAGCTTGATTTTAATTCAGACTACATTAACACATTTAACAGTTTAAAGTTTTATTTCCTGATATTTAGAAAAATCCGGCCCGATCAGGATTCCATCCCTCTCCTATTCAAAGCCCAAAGACAATGATTGTTTTTAATTTCTCTCCGGAAGGATGGAATCCTGATAGACACTTGTTTGTCCGACAAATTCCACTCCAAATGTAATCGGCAACTTAACCAATGACCCCCCTTCGGATGTTAAACGGGAGGGGTTCACTTGTCACATCGTGTATACCTTGTGTATACCTTGAGTATACCTTGTGTGTACCTTATGTATTTAAGAACACATAATGTACACATATCCTAATCTTATAGTATACTAAAAGTATTCTTAAATAGAGACTGTGGTCCAGCCCGTATACGACCGGTACCCGACTTAATGTTTCAGGGAATGCGAAAAAGCAGGAATTCTTTAATGATGTTGAAGAAGATACTTTACATCGTTGCAACCCGAATTCTGAAGAGTTCAGGGAAACTATTAACCACAAAAATTTGCATCCATAAAATGGCCATAGGATTTAATCAATTAAAAAGTCAGTTGGATATCCTAAATAGTTAATAAAAATAGTAAGTTGAAGGAAAGTAATCTCTAAATTTGAAGAACAGTAAGTAAAAAAGCAAAAGCCTATGACAATAGTTTTCAGTTCCAAAGGGATGCTATTTTCACAAGCAAACAAATATCAATAAATTTTTCACAACTATGGCAAAAAGAGACAATTTATTAGAAGATCCTATTAAATGGTATCATTACGTTGCAGGATTTTTTGCAGGAGCATTTTTAACGAATGCCGTTCCACATTTTGTTAATGGAATTTCAGGAAATTCTTTCCCTTCACCATTTGCAAATCCGCCAGGTCAGGGACTATCATCTCCTTTGACAAATGTTTTATGGGCATTATTTAATATGCTTGCAGGATATTTACTTTTTAGAGTCAGTAAGATAAATTCAAAAAGTAAATTAGGATTATTACTGTTTTTTGTTGGAATAATCTTTATCAGTATTATGAGTAGTATTATATTTATGGATAAAGTAAAATGAAAAAGACTACATTATTAATTTTAGCACTGGCGACAGCATTCGGTTTTGGTTTTGCATTTAATACAATCATTACAAAACAAGCTAACGACCGGCAATCGATAAAAAAAGCAACAGGCATTGGAGGTATTTTCTTCAAGTGTAAAGACCCAAAGAAAATCAGGGAATGGTATAAAACTAATCTTGGTTTGAATACCAATGACTATGGAGCAGTTTTTGAATGGCGACAAGGAGCTGACTCTACAAAGAAAGGATTTACGCAATGGAGTCCGTTTAACGAAAAAACAAAATACTTTGAACCTTCGACAAAGGACTTCATGATTAATTACAGGGTTGAAAATCTGGTAACTCTTGTTGCCGGGTTGAAAAAGAATGGTGTTATCATTGTGGACTCAATCGAATCGGTTGGCTATGGTAAATTTGTCCATATTCTTGACATTGAAGGTAATAAAGTTGAATTATGGGAACCAAACGACATCGAATATGAAAAATTAGGGAAACAATTTAGTAGTAAAACAACAAAATAACAAACCTACAAAACGCAGAGGCTGGTGCAGAATTGACATCCACACCAGCCTCTATCTTATTTATGCTTATTCGAAAGATTGAGAGTCAGGCATCTTCTTCTAAAGATTAATTTATACGACAATCCAATCTGAACGAATACAGTGTTATGATATCGTTTATTTCTTCGTCAGATCGCGTAGTAAAACCTTCGTTTCTGTCGGAAATTCTTTAGGAAGCGCTTGTTTAACATTACCTGTGGCTGCCCATTCAGTCCCGCGTGAAAATGTGACCTGGAAACCAACATCCTCAACAGAATCGTTGAAGTCTGCACCGGTATGTCCGAGAACACAATGATAAATCCTCCCCTTTCCATAGGTAATTGTGAACAGGACTGGTTCTTCCTTACCCGTTCCTCCGGTTTCTTTGGTCGAAAAAGCAGTTGCCAGCACATGAATATTTTGAACAGGGCCGCGAAGATTGCCATATAATTCGTCGTTCTGATGCAACCATTTCGATGGAAGGCCTTTGGTAATGGGATGTTCCGAATCACGAACATTAATTACAAAAGGAACCCGCTGTCCGTGTGCTCCACCCGATCCTGCAGTATTGTCGGTGACATATTTGCCATCTTTCCAGAAATAATAAGGCCCTGATTTTTCATTTCGACCACCCCAGCCTCCCAGACCAGTCATCAGGTTATATTCTTTCCAATTTGAACAAGCATTATTGGCTTCGTGAATGATAACCATTCCACCACCATTACGCATGTATTTTTCAAAAGCTGTTTTGACCTTCTCAGGCCATTCAGGGATATTTAAATCCAAGACAACCACTTTATACTTTGCAAAATCAGGTATAAAGTGATCCAGAGCTTCACCTGCAGCCGGAAATAAAACAACATCCGTTTGAAATATTTCCTGATGATCGAGTATCGCTTTCAACTGTGAAGAAGTTACCTGCCAATTGTGATATTTATCCGTTTGTCCGGTCAGCAGCATTACTTTAATTGGTTTAGCTCCAAATGAAAGAAATGAAAGGAACAGTAAAAAAAGAATAAGTTTGATTTTCATGATTTTATAGGTTTTATTGGTTTTCTTTTAAAGTTTGTACAATTTATATTCCAGGTATGTTCATTAAGTTTACAATTAATTCTAACAAAACTACATCGTTTTCCCGAATATACAACTGAAAACTGAAGAGTTTATCGGCTTTGACTTCAATCGACTCAGTGGCGAAAGGTCTTCTGGAGATTTTGGTATTGACCGTTTCAAACTGATCTTTGCGAGCTGGGACGACAGGTCTCAGTTGATATGAATTTGCCAGTCACAGCCGTCTTTATGCATATTCGTCCAGGATGCTGCCTGGAATACTTATTTCGTCAATAGGTTAAGGAATAAATATCCAATCTGAATATTTTGTATCTTGTCGGGTGGTTTAATGCGCCTTTGGAGTGTATGAGCCGTTTGAGTTGAAAGGTTCAGGAACTGTTAATTTTGAGAAATCACCCTCTGTGATTATTTTCTCTCTTTAGATTTGAAAAAACATTGTTTAAAAACTCGTTATGGATACTAAATACGCACCAGCCGAACGCTTATCAAGAAATGATATTGAGAAACAATTACAAGAGATTCTATCTGCCTCTTATGTAACTGAATTATTAGAGGCGCTGCCTTATATTGCTGCGATTTTAAATGAGAACAGACAAATAATATATGCCAACGATTCGGTAATGAAGCTTTTGGGGTTTACCTGCGTTGAGGAATTTATTGGTAAACGTCCCGGAGAACTTCTATCGTGTATCAATTCGGCCACAGAGCCCGGTGGTTGTGGTACTTCCGAAAATTGCAGTGTATGCGGTGCTGTAAATACAATACTTAAAAGTCAGGAAAACAACGAAAAAACGGTAGGCGAATGTCGCATTAGTTCAATAATCGACGAAAAACCAATGAGTTTTGACTTTCTGGTTTCCGCTACGCCTATACAATTTAACCAAAAAACATATACCCTTTTTACAATCAATGACATAAGCAGCGACAAACGCCGTCGCATGCTCGAACGAATCTTCTTTCACGACATTTTAAACATCTCAGGAAGTATAGAAGGGGTAGTTGAGTTATTAAAAACCATGGACGATGCCAACGAAATACGCGAAATGATAAATTTGGCCAGCGATGCCACCCGTCAGTTAAACGAAGAAATTATTACCCAACGCGAATTGTTGGCTGCAGAGAATAATGAACTAAAAAGTCATCCGGTAAATCTTTCAACTGCCTCCCTTATCGAATTATCCATAAATTCAATTAAAAACCATCAGGTAGCAGAGGGGAAAAACATTGAAATATCGCCACAAAGCGAAAACCTAATCATCCAGACCGATAAAGTAATGCTAATACGAGTATTGGTAAACATGATAAAAAATGCGCTCGAAGCCTCTTTAAAGAATACTACCGTAGAGATTGGCTGTAAGAAAGAAAATGAAAAATGTATTTTCTGGGTGCATAACCAAACGTTTATTCCAAACCATGTACAATTGCAGATTTTCCAACGATCGTTTTCTACAAAAGGAGAAGGAAGAGGTATTGGCACTTATAGTATGAAAATTCTTACTGAAAATTATTTAGGCGGCAAAATAGGATTTACCAGCACCGAAGATCAGGGAACTACATTCTTTGTCGGATTGCCGTTATAACCCTTTTCATGCTTTCAAAATATGACAGTTTGGGCAGTAAAATCACTTTTATATGCTCTAAAACATGAACAGCAACCCGTGATGAGTGATTAAATAAAAAAAGAACAACAAAACAAGTAACACAATGACGAAGAACAATAAATCGAATCAAAATATTTTACGGGCAACGGCTCTTACCACTTTGTTTGTCGGAACGATTGGCTCTATTTATTTTATGCTCAATGTAGGAAGTAATCAAAAATCAATTATTCTTATCGTACTTTTTACTATTTGGGTGATGTCTCCCTTTGTTGGACTTTTTTTTGCAACCCGACTCACTAAACGCCGGACAGGGAATTTAAATTCACGGTATTACCTGACCATGATTGTTTTGAGTATTTTTTCGCTTACAGCTTATAGTGGTATATTGACACCTACACAAACAAAACCTGCTTTTAATTTTCTTGTGGTTCCATTTTTATCCTGGTTGATTATCCTTTCAATTATATTCATCACTAAAAGACAAAACTTAAAACAACATCAATGAAAAGCGAAAAATCAACATTGACAGAGTTACTTTCATTGGCTGCAATTACGGGCAACATTCTTTTTGTTTTATGGATTTTATATAACGGCCTCAGTGAATGTTTTCAAGGAACAACAATAGAAAAGGTCTCATACCTGGCACTTATGGGACTACTCACTCTAAATGCCTTTTTACTCATTCGTAATCGCCGGAAACAAAATAAAAAATGACTGAAAATGAAATCGGACATGCTGCCAAAACATATATGCAATTGTTGGGGTTTCATTCTTAGCTGACAGTTTGGTGGTTACAGAAAGTTAATTTCCCGTGTCAACATTTGTGATGAAGAGCACGTTCAATACAAATCTGCAAAACGTTCGGGCCCAATTAAAATATTCAATCTTTTTTAATAAATTTAAGGATGAATAAGAAGTCATTTTGGGTTTTAACAATCAGCCTGGCAATTTTTAAATTGCTAATTCATCTTTTTACAGGCTCTAATTACGAACTGCACCGTGACGAAATGTTATACTTCACGATGGGAAGTCATTTGTCATGGGGATTTGCATCTACAGCGCCCTTTATTACTTTTCTGGCATATCTTGTAAAAAGTATTTTTGGGTACCACGAGTTTGCCGTAAAATTATTTCCTGCCTTATTCGGAGCATTTATAGTTATATTGATTGCTTTATTTATAAAAGAAATCGGAGGTAAACTGCCTGGTATTTTCTTCGGATGCTTTGCATATATTGTTTCAACGGCAATGCTTCGTACCTCTTCACTTTTTATGCCCGTGATTTTTGAGCTATTCTTCTGGATGTTGTTTCTCTTCTTTGTCTTAAAACTTATTAACCGGCAGGATCCAAAATACTGGATTTGGATAGGAATAAGTTTCGGATTAGCCTTCCTGAATAAATATTCAATACTGATATTGGGGTTCTCAACGCTGATTGCCCTGTTAATTAGCGAAAACAGAAAGCTGCTGTTCTCAAAATACCTAATCTATGGATCCCTGCTGGGTTTGCTGATTATTTCCCCAAACCTCATCTGGCAAATTCAGCATAACCTGGCAGTAGTTATCCACATGAAAGAGCTTTACAGGACTCAATTGGTTCATGTTTCAGTATTGACATTTCTTCTCGAACAAATTATGATGAATTTTCCTGCTTTACTAATTTGGATGGCTGGACTGATGATGTTATTGTTTGTAAAATCAGAGAAAAAATATAAAGTCTTTGCACATATCTTTCTGTTTGTCCTGTTCCTGTTTCTGATCTTAAAAGGGAAACCTTATTATACGCTTGGAGTTTATAGTATGATGTTTGCATTTGGCGGATATTGTATGGAAAAATATTTAACCGGAAACCGGAAATGGATTAAACATACTCTCATTACCTTCGCAGTTATCTCTGCTATAGTTACCCTTCCATTCGGTTTGCCGCTTTTGCCGCAGAAACAAATGGAGGAGTTCTGTATCTTTAATACTAAGTACATTACCTCAGAACCTATGAGGGGTGAAGCAAATATTTTTTATCCCTTGCCACAGGATTATATGGACATGACCGGTTGGAAAGAAACGGCTGCTCTGGTATTTCAGGCATATACTAAATTGGACAGCATTCAGAAAATGAATTGTATCGTATTTGCCAATAATTACGGACAAGCCAGCGCAATTGAATTCTATGGCAAGCAATACCATCTTCCTCCTGTTGTCTGTTTAAACGATAGCTATATATTTTGGGCTCCCGACTCGCTTACTGCCTTAAATACAATCGTAACGGATAGTCATTTAGGCGATATACCGCGACTCTTTAATAATTATACCGAAATAGGAGAAGTTAATAATCACTATTTTCGTGAAAATGGATTAAAGGTTTACTTATGTCAAAGTCCAACTTCCATATTGAATAAATTCTTTAAAGATCGGATTAAAGAACACAAGGAAATGTATGGACAAGTCAGGAAAGGAAATTAACACAGGAAGAACCCGGGAAACTTATTGAATTATAAAAAGCTTAAGAAAATAACACCGGTAATACTATAATTAGTGTCTGTCCATACAGTCGAAGTTCTTAAATAAGAGCGTTATTGCCAAGGAGGAACGACTGAAGCAATCTATTGGATATAAGTGATTTGAGATTGCTTCACTTCGTTCGCAATGACGCTTCGATTTACATTTTACCTACTTTATAGACAGACACTAATTGAAACTTTTATAAGAGTTTTCTATGCTTTATAGTCGAAAGGTTGTGAGTAATTATATTATTTCTACTTTTAGAAATTGATATTATTGTTTGCAAACTGATTAATAGAACCAACTATATTATGAATTTTAGATTCTATACTGTAACTCTTGTAATTCTTATTTTCTCTTCGTTCTTTGGGATATATGCAGAAAACTGGCCGCGTTGGCGTGGACCGAACGGGGATGGAATTAGTTCGGAAATCAACTTGCCTACTCAATGGGATTCAATTACAAATGTTGTATGGAAAAGTACTATTCCGGGAATAGGTCATGGTTCTCCGATTGTCTGGGGCGATCATCTTTTTGCAATCACAGCCATACTCGAAACACAGGAAAGAAAACTACTTTGCTATAACTGCAAAAGCGGAGATTTACTTTGGCAGGTAACTGTAATAAAGTCTCCTCTTGAGACCAAACACATCGATAACAGTTATGCATCAGGCACACCGGCAACCGATGGCACCTATGTCTATGTTTCATTTATGGATGGTGAAGAGGTTGTTGTTGCGGCATACGATTTTACCGGGAAACAGGTTTGGATCCAGCGACCCGGTACGTTTTCGAGTCCTCATGGGTACAGTTGTTCTCCGGTACTTTACAAAGACAAGGTGATTATTAACGGAGACAGTAAAGTCGATCCCTTTCTTGCTGCTTTGAGTTGCGCTGATGGCCATACGATTTGGAAAATTAAGCTTGAAAATTCAGGCCTCAGTTATAGCACTCCTATTTTTGGAACTATTGCAGGACGGATGCAGATGATCTTTTGCGGTAACCGGCAAGTGTCTTCCTATAATCCTGACGATGGATCGCGCTATTGGTTTGTAAACGGACCTTCTGATGAATTTTGTACCAGCCCGGTTTATAGTGAACAGGCAGGCCTGATATTTATCAGCAGTAGCTGGCCCCAACATATTTTACTGGCAATCAGGCCTGATGGACAAGGCGATGTTACAAGCAGCCATGTGGTTTGGCGATATTCAAATGGCGCTTATGTTCCCTCACCCATATGCGTTGGAAACTATTTTCTGTCTTCAATTACTAACGGTCATGTTCAATGTTTTGAAGCGGCTACCGGAAATATTCTCTGGGAGGAAAACCTGGGAAAACAATATTCGTCTGCAGTTTTATCTGGCGGATTGATTTACATGCCTGACGACGAAGGTGTAATCACGGTTATCAAACCTGGTCCGATGTTCGAAAGTATTGCAAAAAACAGTATTGGTGAAACAATGTTTGCATCACCGGCAATCAGCAACGGGAAAATCTACTTAAGGGGAGCCAGACATATCTTTTGTATTGGGATGAAGTAATCTTTATTGGCTCTGTGTCTTGGTCGTAAATAAATCCTTCGTCGGCAATGGAGAGGTGAGATTCAATTCTTTAGTGATAAATAAAAAACCGGTCCTTTTCACAGACCGGTTTTTTTGAGAGGATACCACAGAATTCATTGTCCAGATATTAAGGACGGGTTATGTATTTTTCACGATGGGAATAAACCCAATTTTTTTAATGTTCAGAATATTCGAATAATCGTATAATGTAAATCCACTGGCTCCGATCATGAAAAGGTAATTGTTTACCGGAATTACATCGGTTGCATTAATCAACGGAAAACTGGCTACCAAATGCTGGCTTATAGCTAACGGATCGGTTGCATTGTAAATCTTCAGACCTGCATCCCCGTCACAAATAAAAAGCAGGTCACCATTAATACCCAATCCCTGCGGTCCAAACAACGGATATGACATAAGTAACGTAAATACTGAATAACTATTGCCCATCTGTATTACATCAAGCTCATTTGTTGTTCCACCATGGCAGGGAGTTCCCCCACGCAGGGTCACAAAGGCTAAATCACCTTTAATAACAACCGGGTCGCAGGAGGTCATATGCGCGAATGAACCCACTTGCGAAGGACTTTCAGGCACTTCGAGTGACTCAATAATCATGCCGTTTTGTGTTCCGAGGAACATATGATTGTCGGAAATGAAAATAGTCTCCACATTCCAGTTCACATAAGTGGTATTTGCCAGGACAGCATCCGAATTTGTATTTAGCTTAAAAGAGAGTAACGAACTGTTATTGACAACGTAAAGCATATTCTGATAGAGCCCAAATCGGGCCATACTTCCGCCGACTCCGTAAGTGGTACCCTCTGTACCCGCTGCACTAGCTGTACTAGCCGCGCCATAGTATGTATCCATCGCCAGACTTCCGTAGTTATAATAAACCGGGTAAGATCGTTGTTCCAGCTGCTGGCGAACACTCTTTACCTCCCAACCCGTAACGATCCCTTTGGTTTCATCCAGTTGGGCAACCGGGTAGTTGGTGTCGTAAACAGGTAGAGTATATGGGAAAATCTTTTGTATACGCCCGACTTCTTTGATCGCAGCTAAGCTGGAAATGTCGATCGAAACCAGATCAACATAGCTGTCGGCATATAAAATATTGTCTTTGATAGCAATGTCAACGTTTCCGGGAATTTCGATAAACCCTTTGTTTTGCGGATTTGCAGGGTCGCTCACATCATAAACGTGCACACCTTTCATCGCTTCATTGATGAAAATATACTGGTCTTTAAAATAGATTTTCCCGGGGGTATTCAGGTCGCGCGCAGCAGACATTTTAACTCCCGAACGCAAGGCATCGTAGCTCATGTAAACGGGTGAATTGGCTGTATAAGTTTCAAAAATCTTGTCAGTGCAAGAAGTGTCCATAGCCAGCAGGAATACTATTGTGAGCGTTATATTCGTAAATTGTTTCATGGCAGTCATTAATTAAAGATAAATCCGATTTTTAGTGATAGACGCGAAAAGTTAGTTTCAAGCTTATATCCATTATCTCCCGAATAATTCAGTTGATGGTGGCGATAGCCGAAAGAAAAGAACCAGCCAAAATTCTCGGAGGGAAACGACTGGAACCCAATGGAAGGATTAATCATGTACCCACCTTCAGTAATCAGTTTATTACTTGTTTGAGTACCGTTATAATAGTTTGAAAACGATGGAATGTAGACGGTGTAATTCTGTTGGTTTCCGTTTTCGAGCGGAACCATATAGCCAGCCTGCAAATTGACGAAAGGAGTAAATTTCGTATCCCTGAATTTATACTGAATCTGTCCGAAGACAGGCATATACGATTCGCTCATAAATTCAGCTCCAAGGCCTGCACCAATATGCAATCGATCCATCACCCGGTAGTTAAAGGAGGTCATAAACGAAAAAGGAGCCTTTTGTTGATTTCCCGAATTTCCCACCAGGACGCCCATGGAAGTTTCGAAGAAATAGTTTTTTGGTGGACCAACATCAACCTTTGATTTTGAAAATCTTGAAACGTTTTTGGGAGACCATGAAACACTGTCAACTTCAGAAGGTTTAAATACCCATAAGTTTCCATCTGAATTTATTTTCACAGTCGCCAGGTCGTAAATAAGGAGTTGCCCCCGGATTATCGCACCTGTTTTCAGGTAAACGGCATCTTTCCTGCTTTTCTGGCTAAAAGCGGGAACCAGTAACAACATGACAATGGACAGGATCAGTATTTTTTTCATCTAATAGTGGTTTTTAGTTCGCCCTAAGGCGTACATTTTCGGTTTTCAGTAGTTTGAACTGTAAGTAAGATGGGATCGTTGAACAAAAGGTTGCGTGGGCATGGCTCAGACCTTGAAGGTTTTAAAAACCTTCAAGGTCTGAGCTGTCAGAACTGGTAACTTAACCCGGTAAAGACGCCAACGGTATAGGGCTTGTAGGTAACCGAGGAATTGCTGTTGAGTGAATTGAGGAAATATTTTACTCGTGGTTCAACATTCAGGAAAATACGTTTGGATAAACCGTATTTCAGGCCAAGCCCCAGGGTTCCGCTGTAACTGAACGTTTGCATATCCATTGTTTTGCCGACCAGGCTCCGGTAATTGCTTCCTTCCATATAAGTTTGGTTGCCAACCAGCAGATTGGAGCTGAATCCGCCAATCATCTCCACATTAAACTTCGAGTCGATCAAGGTATAGCGCAGGATCATGGGGATTTCGAGGTAATCAAAATTTTGGGTAAACTGGGCGTTGGAAACGATAACAGCCGATACCATCGACTTATCTGCGGAATTGGCTCCCAAAATAACACCCGAAGGAATACTGCTGAATTGGATAACTCCGGCTGAACTATTCATAGTCATTTTACTTGAATTCGCATCGATATTCACTGGTGCATAATAACTTTGTGATCCGTTATTCGCCATTGCGTAATTCGCTTCTGAAAAGGAACTTGAGTTCCCGGAAGTCTGACCCAGGGCTGAATAATAAACCCCGCTTTGAAAGCTCCAGCGCTTACCCGTCTTATACTGAACAGATATACCCCCTCCAAGATCCACTGGTTTGCCGGATGTTGAACCCAACATATTGCTTGCATAAACCTGCGAATGACTGCTTCTTTCAACATTGTATGCAGGCGCAACCTGTGCCCCCACCATCCAGCGGTTCTTCTTTGTTTTTTCATTCTGAGCCGAAAGCATTTGCTTGTTCTGATTCATGATTTGCTGATCGATGGATAATTCTTCCTGTTCAGTTTTGGCAACTGGAATTAATCTGTCCTGCAAATGCAGGACAGTCTGATTATTCCCATTTATCCGGGGCGTCAGACTTTTTATTTGAGACACTATTTCCGTCTGATTAGTTTGAACATTAATAGGTACTTCAGTCGAAGGTTTGTTCTCCTGAGATGCGCTAGAAATGTTAGTAATCATTGCTGTATTTGATCCTGACTGTGAGGCTTCGTTTCCTTTATTTATTGTCTGTTGAGCTTCACTTGTTACGTTACGAGCTTGTGCAGCAATTGGATTAAATATTTTTGTTACTGTTTGCGGAGTAGTTTTTTGCATAACTGCAATTGGTTGAACTCCGGAATTGATATTCGAATCATTAAGCTCCCAACCAGCTATAAACGCCAGAAGAATTGCAGCGGCCACACCGGCAATTCGCCAGAATACCAGTTTCCGTTTTCTGCGTTTGCCTGCCACACCAGCCAGAATATTTTCCAGCAGCTGTTTTGGAGGTTCCTGTTCATAGTTCAGGAGCTTTTCGCGGAACAAATCGTCCAAATTCTGATCTTTCTTCATGCCGTACAATTATTTTTGGCATCCAACTCACTAAGGTTCTCTTGAACTTTCTTTTTTAATATTTCCCTTGCCCTCGACAGGTTCGACTTGGAGGTTCCCTGCGTAATCGACATTTCACTGGCAATTTCCTGATGCGAAAGTCCTTCAATCACATACAGGTTAAAAACAAGCTGATACCGCGGGGGCAATTCCTGAATCAGTTTCAATAAGTCGTCAGCCGCTATCTTTGCAATCACATCGTCCGAATAATTGACTGAATCATATACCGAAACATCTTCGACAGGATATAACAAATGTTGTTTCCTGAATTTTTCGAGCGATACATTGATCATGATCCGTCGTATCCAGCCTTCCAAAGAACCATCATGCCGGAAGGTCTTCAGATTGTTAAACACCTTGATAAAGCCTTCCTGTAAATTATCTTCCGCCTCCATCCGGTCCCGGGCATAACGCAGACATACCCCGAACATTTTCGGTGCAAACAGCTGATATAGTTTTGCCTGAGCTTTTTGGTTTCCGGCAATACAATCGGACAGGATTGGTTTAAAATCTTCCAAGAGCGCTCGTATTTCTGATTATCCAAAATTAACCCAATTAATCCGACTTTTAGTGAACGAACCGTCTTTCATTCCGGAAAATCTTTAGCTGTCAACCGTCTGAGTTGGTTCAATTATTACTAAGATGGAGATGAGCGGGGATTAGTTGCGTCAGTTCCAACTATTTTCTGATTGTTGTAAATTCGAACCCATTATTTGCAATACAACGCAACCCTTTTCGTTTCCAATCCGTCTAAACAATAAAACAACAACCATGAAACGATACTTCACTTTACTTTTTTTTGGAATTCTGCTGTTTGCCTGCTCTAATAAAACAGAAGCACCGATAGTTTCGAATTTAACTCCCACTGAAAAGTCGGCTAAGATTATTGCCGCCGACAACCGCTTCGGAATTGAAATCTTTCAGAAAGTCAATGCTTCGCTGGCTGTTCCACAGAATACAATGATTTCTCCATTAAGTATTTCACTGGCTTTGGCTATGGCATTCAACGGTGCCGCAGGCAACACGAAAACGCAAATGGAGGACATGTTACACAAGGCAAATCTGACTGCTGACGATATCAATCAGAGCTATAAGGATTTGGTTTCGTCCCTGGTGAGCCATGATCCCCTGGTAGAACTTTCGATTTCTAATGCCATTTTCTACCGGAACTCGTTTCATATCAAAGATAATTTCATCACTACCAACCAAAACTATTACCAGGCCGAAGTCTCAGGACTTGACTTCTCGAATACGACTGAAACGCTGAATACAGTCAATGGTTGGGTCAACACCCAGACCAAGGGGAAAATCGACAAAATCATCGATAAGGTGAACCCCGAAGATATCATGTATCTATTGAATGCCATTTATTTCAACGGCCAATGGACATATAGTTTTAATACACAGGATACGTCTGATCAGAACTTTACCAAAGAAGACAATACTGCGATTCAGGTACCAACCATGTCGATCGAAAATCCGTTCAACTATTATAGTCAGACAGACTTCCAACTGCTTGAGATGCCTTACGGAAGCGGAAAATATTCAATGCTCATCTTCCTTCCTGCAAGTGGGAAAAAGGTTGACGATGTGATTTCGCAATTGACCTCAGACAATATAATCAATTGGATTTCAAAGCTGACTGAGCAAAAGAAAAAAGTATATCTTCCAAAATTCGAATTCAAATTTGATGCCAGCTTAGTGGATGAATTGAAAGCTTTGGGAATGACCGATGCCTTTGATTATGCAAAAGCCAATCTGAGTGGTATATCGGATGATGCAAAACTGGCAATTAGTGAAGTGAAGCATAAAACCTACATCAAAGTGGATGAACGCGGAACCGAAGCTGCAGCCGTTACCGGAATTACCATCATTGCAACTGCTATCGGACCTGATTTTAATACGTTCAGGGTTGATCATCCTTTTGTCTTTGCCATTCGTGAACAGGACACCAATGCCATCCTGTTTATTGGTAAAGTAATGGATCCGAGCCAAATGTAGAATCAAATATTATCTACGTAGTTGCCAATAGAAATACTTCTCCGCTTGCAGGTAAGAGGTGGTCAATTCTGTTCATGAAATACAGTTGTTCCATATCCTTTGTTGAAATCGTTTTTACTTCCTTGAAACCCGCTTCACGAGCTAAGGTAACGATTTCATCCGGTGAATAAAAACTCACAAATGGAGTGCCTGCTTCACGTGCTCCTTTTTCTGCCAGTTGTTGCAAAAACTTGTCTTCCTCGTCAAGCAATTCCATAGACAAATAAAATGACATGATAAGTTTTGAACCTGATGCAAGGATGGCAATTTGCTTCAGCATGGTGAGATTTGCATCTTTTGTGAGATACAAACTAACTCCGGTACAGGTAATAACAGCAGGTTTGCTAAGTTCAAACCCTGCATTTAATAACTGTTTCCACCACGATGAGGTTTCAAAATTGACTGAAACAAAATGTAATCCTTGTGGAATGCCGTAACCAAGTTCGATTAAACGGCTCTGTTTCCAACTTTGAGTATTGGGTTGATCAATTTCAAACAATTGAAGTTTGGAAGCAATATCCGGTCTGCGTTGGGAAAATGTGTCAAGTCCCGCTCCAAGAATGACATACTGGCTAATT
>TBL_comb47_HYPODRAFT_10003854_pt1 | contig 17529 bp, 24 predicted proteins | sample TroBogypolimnion_40_FD_10682 | JGI IMG/M metagenome (IMG submission 10682)
TATAACATACGCTATACAAAAGCAGGGGCTTTACTGCTAATACAAGCGGTGTGCATCTATTTATCATTTGTGGTAGGCTGAAAGGGAGTGCATCTTAACCCCTGCCTTCGTATAGCGTCAGCTGTTACCTGCAAGGCTAAATCCCTGCAAGTTGATACCTCCCATTATCTCCGTGAATAATCAAATAATAATTCTCAAACCATTCAATTGTGCTTTCTAAAGCAATAAAAGTTCTTTTTGAACTATGCCAAACACGGTAGTAATGTGATTCAAAACTTATTGATACCAAATCACGGTCTTTTATATTCGGTTCAATATAGTAACCGTCTTGTTCAATCCAACCCTTGTTTAAAAGGTATTCAGGAGTTAATTGATTACCGTGTTTTACGATGTTGATTGCAATAACTTTTATTGCTAATTTGTACAGGTAGTTAAAAATTTTCTTTTTCATTTTAAATTATTATTTGATTCACCTGCTAATTAAACCGCCCAGCAGGTAACAAGCGGTATATTTCAGTTTGCCATAAGCGGTAGTGGTAACTCGATAAGCCATACAAGGCAAACCGAAAACATACCGCCAGCTGTTATCGGCAACCTAAAAAGACAGCGTACCTTGTTTGATAGTTTCTGAAATTCGTTTGATTGCCTTTTCAATATATTCTTTGTCTATTTCACACGCTGTTAAATGTAAATTCATTTTATCTAATCGGTTCGCTTTATCTACTGCCAATGCTATTGAGCCGCTACCGAAATGGGTATCTAAAATCTTCATTCCATTGGTTGCAAATTGTCCTATTTGCCAATCGTATAAAGTCAAAGGTTTTTGAGTAGGGTGTATTTTGCCTTCCTGCAATGCTTTTGCCCTGCTATATGTTTTCATGTTCAGGAACATTAAATGCTTGGATAGGATCATATGGCGTATAGGATATTGGTTTATTGAGTTCAGTTGACAATTGGCTATATAATTTAATCACCTTTATAAGAACAATAATGTTTACAATTAAAGCTATTGCTGAAATAACTAATGTTACCATAATTTTAAGATTTTAAAGATTCAACATAGATTATTTCGCTGTCCACATCCCATGAGTTTTTGCCCGATTCAATCCGATCAATACAGGGGCGAGAAAGGCCTGATTTGCGAGAAAATGCAGATTTGGTGAATTTCGCGCTTAATCGCAAAGATCGGAGTTGTAAGGCTCTTTGTTTTCGGTGATGAATAAGAGAAATAGGATTCATAACGAGATCTTGATTCTAATTAATGTATTGACATCTATTTGATTAGGATTTCCAGTTTCATAAACTCCTATAAATGAAATATCAATTGACTCAATAATTACTTCATTATTAGCGTGAAAATTATCAATTGCCAATAATATTGTTTTCACTAATTGATTCTTTTCCTCTTGAATTTGGTCTATTGATTTCATGCCTTTTCTTTTTTGTGAAAATATATAGTTTTATTCCCATGACAATTTTTTGCTTTTTTGCCACTGCCACAACGACAAGGATCATTCCGTCCGGTTTGTAACGCAATAATTGGTTTACCTTCATTTGAAATAAAAGGTACTTCCCTTGATCTTAATTCTTTGGTTTGTGTATTCATATGATTTTATTTAGTTGTATCGTTTACATTACAAATGTAAAATTAATTATTGAACAATCTTAAATTTGTTTAATAAATTTTTGAAAAAATGCCAAAAAGGATAGTATTTTCAAATTCAACCCCAAATGATCAAGGCGGAATTATCCCTAATGAGGCTATTGACTTCTCCCGTTTTCTCTTAAATCCGGTAATTTTAAAACAACATAATTGGTTAGGTGAACCACTCGGATTAATGTCCGACATTAAGATTGAAGATGGTAAATATACCGGACTTCCTAAGTTTCACGGTATTACTCAGGACTCAAAGGAATACAAAGAAATGTATAACGGAGGATGGCTTCGCGCTTGTTCGATTGGTGGAGAGGCTATTTGGAAGTCAAACGCTGCCGGAGAGAACATCCTAGATAAGGATGGATTACGTCAATGTGAAAAGTTCTTTTTATATGAGATTTCAATGGTAACTCTTCCTTCAAATCCTGATGCTGTTCAGGAAGGGGATGTTTTTGCCGCTAAAATTTATAATGACGATGAGAAAGAAAATGTTTATTCAAACATAGTAACCCTAAGTTCACAATTTAATAAAAAAAATCAAATGGCAAAAGAAAAGACCGCAGAGGAACTTGCAGCCGAACAAGCGGCCAACCCTGCACCCGCCGAAGATAAAGATGTGAGCAAACATGTGATATTGGCAAGTGAATTGCCTGGTATCATAAAATCAGTAATAAGCGATTTTGCTTTGTCTGTAAAAAACATGTTTGCCGCTCCTTCAGATCTTCCAAAACACATGGAGAGTGAGCCTGATGGTGATGAGCCTGTTAAGACCACTAAACCTAAAGGCGTTCATATCGAACCGGACAACAAGCCTATTGGACTTAAGGCAAAGAAAGCTGAAGAAGCTGAAAAGGCAAAACAAGAGGCTGAAAAAGCCGCTGAAAAAGCCGCCAAAGCTGTTGAAGAAACAGAAAAAGCCAAAAAGGAAGCCGAAGAAAAAGAAACAGAAGAGGCTAAAGAGAGATTTGAAGCCTGCAAGGAAGCCGCTGAAAAAGCATGCCACGAAGCCGAAGAGGCTGAGGAAAAATACAACTCTGCAAAAAAAGAGGCAGACGAAACTGAAGATGACGAGCCTGACGAAGAAAAGGCCAAAGAAAAAGCAGCCAAAGAAAAGGCTGAGAAAGAAAAAACCGAAAAGGAGAAAACTAAAAACACAGCAACCATGCCAGCATTAAAGACCCCTGCACAAATCAGGGAACAGCTCAATCTCGCCGCTGCACCTGATCATAAGTTGAAAGTGCAAATTAAGGCTGGCGAGTCTTTTTCTAAATTGTCCGCAAAAGACAATAAAGAAGGTGAACGAATCATTCAGCGCGTAATCACCCGTGACGGAGGTCAAAAATCCCTCGCTGATTATGCGATTGTTTGCAACTCAATTATTGAAGATTCAAAGTTTGCCGCTGTTGTGGATAAACTTCGGATCATGCAGAATGTCAATGAAGCTGCTCTGGGTTCCTATCAGTCGAATCCTTCGATGCGTGCCGGATTGAAGCTAAAAGACCTTGCCGCACAGCTTAACGCCGGATCTGTTGAGATGATGGGCCGTGATAATGTTATGCGTAACATTACAAACCTCTCCAGTTCTGACGATGCACTTGCAACCCCGGCCACTCTTGCAATAGAATGGCTTTCACTCGCTTTGTTCAAACTATTCCCGACAACTTCGTGGAAAAATGACATTCCGATTTTTGGCGCACAGGATACCGGAAACAACCTGGGTATTATCTGGACTAACATCATGGCTGACCCTACGATCACCAAAGGGATACAGCCTACTAATCCGGCTAATTACACCTATACGGATACCGCAGTTGCTTTAAAACTTGTTCCTTACTGGTTACAACCTATGTTATGGGCGCCACTTACCATGCACATGTTGCGTTATGATCAGATGTCAACAGGCTGGGCGCAAGCATTCGCAAAATGGGCGGCTGTTATGGATGACGATTTGCTTTATACCCTAGCCTCTACCGTTCCGGCGGCTTCAACTGTTCTTACTTCAGGTCAGGGCTTCAATATTGCAAATTCAAGTTCTCCGGATGCTTTCTACTGGAATCCATCATTTGCCGGGAATCTTGCAAAGCCACTTCTGAACGACATTATCACTGTTGAGCAGATTTACAACCGTCAGAATTTCAATCTTGACGAGCAGAAGCCTGTATTGGTCATTGATCCTACTATGGATTCTTACATCAGCAAAGATCCTGAAACTAAGTCATTATTGACCAGGTGGATAAACGCTGATGGTGCGGATCTTTTGAAGTTCAAACATACCATTCTTAACCAGCGTTCACGCGTTGCGGTTTACGACCCTGCCACAAGCGCAGTTAAAGACCCTGAAGGCGTTATTCCTTCAACTGCCGTTAGCTCTGCTGTTGGTTTTATCCCTTCTCAGGTTGGTATTGGCCTTGGAATGCTTGACGTGTTCATGATTCAAGATCCATCGAATTACGGTTACAAAATGTCTGCTGACATTCGTATTGGTATCAAACCTTTACGTGCCGATTTCGCGGGTACATCGTTGTTAACTTACGGAACACCTCCGGTAGTATAAATCAGATATTCCCGGCTAGCCACCGGGAATACTTAAAAACACAAATAATATGAAAAAGTTTATTTTCCTTTTGTCTCTTGTTTTTATGTTTGCGGTGAGTTATGCTCATAAGCCAGTACAGGGAACTTTGCCGACTGTTTATATCACAAACACAACATTAACGAATACCGTTGATTTTGCTGGGGTTAATCTAACTCCTATTGATAGTTTGCTCGTGTCAGACACTCTTCAATACATCTTACCCGTGAGTCATACGAACATGGTTAATCCATTCATTGCAACTTATTGGAGTAAGATCGGAGCGGGAACGGCAACGGTTACAGTTAATTTTTTACAGTCAAATGATCCGGCAACTGCCGATTTTGTCACCATAAAAAAAGGCAAAAACCTAACTGCATATTCTAAAACATTAACGCTTACCGCTTCCGGCTGGTCTAATATTTCGTTTGTCCAGGATACAGCAAAATTCGAGGGCAGATACTTAATGGTCCAGTTTATTACTTCTTCGACAGCTTCAGTTAAAGGCAAACTATTTAACCGGGCAAGGTTCAATCAATACTAAAAAACTCAAAAACAATGATCTTCAAACTTCATCAAAATTGCCTACCTCAGATTAAAGCTGTTCTTAAAGAATACGGAGTATGTTATATTCACGGAGACGGGAATTTGTATATTACTCAGGAAAAATCTGATTTTCGGAAAGATTTCAGCAATCCATCGAATGAAGAATCAACATACCGGGTAAAATTCGTTACAGGCGATAAAATACCCGGAAATGTTGAAGAACTTCAAAAAATGATGCTCGAAAACCGTAACCAGGAGATTCTGAAAGAACGCACAAATGTGTATACTTCAAATGTTAAGACATTCACGGTTGAACCGGAAGAAGTCGAAGCAACAGAAGAAAAAACAAAAAGAGGTCGGCCAGTATCTCAGTAAGAACGATTCTAAAAATTAAATTATGAATCATCCTATTAATATTGTAGTAGTTAACAACGCTTCAGGAATCCCGGCTTCTTCCGATGGAGTTATGGGTATGATCTGTAAGGCTGTTGCTATTTCTACTACTTTCGCACTTGATACCGCTTATCTTATCTCAAAGTTGTCAGATTTAACAACACTGGGAATAACGGCGGCACTTGACGTAACCAACGGAACGGCTATCTATCAACAAGTTTCTGAGTTTTACGCTCAGGCTGGGGATGGTGCTTTGCTTTGGTTGGTTGGGACTGCAAAATCCAATGCCTTTGCGACTTATGTAGCTAGTTCGACTTTCTCCGGTCTTATCCGGGGAACTGCCGCCGATGATCCTGCAAATCGCATTAAAATGTTGGGTCTTTGTTACGATGTACCAACTGCCACACAATCAACAACCGATTTCCCGACGGATGTAGCCGCAACTATTACCGCATTACAGACAGCGACAACTCAACTTTTCAATTTAGGGTATCAATTTAGCTCTATAATTGACGGGTATAATATGAGTACTACGGTGACTCCTTCGACTATTGGTTCGATGGCTACACAGGCTGCGTCGTCTGTTTCCATTTGTATTACTGGAACTCGGCCGAATGGGGTTAGTTCTGTTGGCTTGGCACTTGGTCGTTTTGCCCGTATCTCAATAGGTCATGGTTTCGGAGCTGTGGCTGATGGTCCGGTCAATACATCAACCGCTTATCTGACAAATGGAATTGCATTGCCGGCTTCTGGTACTTTGACGGTTGGAGTCGTTTATACTGTATATGGTGGAACGGTAACCTATAATGCTGTTCTTTATCTGTCAGGTCAATCATTCACGGCAGTAACCGGACATACTTCATTTACCACAACTGATGGTGGGGCTGTTTATACGGCAGCTACTCCGGTCGCTAAGTTATCCCCTTCTGATGTAAGTTCGCTTGGCAGTAAGCAATATATGTTCCTCCGTAATTGGTTTAATCATTCAGGCTATTTCTGGAACGATGGAGCAACTTGTGATCTTGCTTCAAATCAGCTTTCCACTCAGGAATATAATCGTGTAGCTAATGCGATTAGTGCAGACGCTTTGTCGTTTTTCATTGAGGAAATGGGAAAGAATTTGCCTTTAAATCCTAAGACTGGCAATGTTGATTCAATCTATTTAAATGCCAAACAAAAAGAGTTCTACGATCAATATATTTCACCTTTGACCGTTTCGAGCGGATCGGGTGATTTGTCGGATGGTTCACTTGTTGTTACTGGCGTAAATTTCAATGCTACTAAAACCTTGAATTTTGTAATTACTATCGTACCTACTCCGATTCTTGGGGCGGTTACCGGGACAATACAATTTTCAGCAACACTATAAACTATGCCACAATTAAATAAACTCATTTTAAGGGCAGCAGACTATAAAGTATTGCTGATCATTGATAGTGTTTCTTATCCAATTTTGACAGGAGAAACATTCGATTGGACAACCACTCGCGAGCCGGAAACTATCTATGCAATTGGCACAGAAGATCCGATAGGAGAAAAAAGAAACGCGGTCAAATACTCCGGTAAACTCAGTTTACAGCATGGAGAAATGTCTGCTATCTTACAATTGGCTGGCTATACTGAGGCTACCCAGGTATCTGGATGCACTATTGCTATTGCGTCTCTGAATGGAATATTTTCGCATGTATGGGGCCAGGCAAACCTTAATACCGAAAGTGTATCTGTTAAGGCAAAGGCTGTTCAGACATTGATCAATATTGATTGGAATGCTCTAACGATGGTATAATGGAAACATACGAAAAGGAAATAACTTTTTTATCCAATCAGCTCGTTAATGGTGAATGGGCAATGGTTGAGATTTCCAAAACTGCAACGTTTAAGGAATTAAGCCGGGTGGCAAGGGATCAACATAAACTTCATTTTATGTTGACTACCCTTTTCGCTGGCTCATCTAAAGATGGAGGAGAAGTTAAAATAGATTCTGATTCTCTTTACGATTTGACAGTTAAAGCTATTAAAACACTTTTAGTTATCAATGACAATTTCACCGAAGGCGATAAGACTGAGTTTCTTAATGATTCTGGTTCTATTCTTGAATTTGCTCTCTGGGCCCTTCATGAGAAATTTACCCCCTTTTTTTCGACATTGAGAATGAAATAAAGGAGCATAATGACACGCCGGAATTGGCGGTTAAAAATCTGATAGCGCGAGACCCGGTAAAATATAAAAAGACCATGTTTCGCGCTTTTCTTAATTATTCCAAAAAAGAAGTTGATCATATGACAATCAGAGACTATATAGATAGCACCATTATTCTCAATGAAGTCTTAAAACTTTGGCATGCTCCTTATCTTAACCATGATGAATAATCAATAATATGGCAACTTACGGATTTACAGTATCGGTTGATGGTAACTCTCAGGAACAAATGGCTAAAATCAATCATGCACTTGAGGGAATGGGGGCAAAAGCGACATTGGAAACCAAAAAGGTTCAAACGGCTTTCACCAGGATGGGTGAACACATGAAGGGAATAATGGAATCTCTGAAAGGTTTTATTTTGCCTACTCTTGGCATTGGGGTTGCTTTTGAAGGTTTTGAATTTATAAAAAAAGGGGCTAAAGAATTTGAACAATTAAAAATCGCAACAGCTGAAGTTAAAACAGGATTGCAAAGTACCGCCAATGCTGCCGGATTAGCATTCGAAGATATTGACAAAAATACCGAAGGATTATTTAAAACGACTCTTTTTACAAAGGCTCAATTAATGGACATGCAGTCCCTTCTAGTTACGTTTCCAGGGATTACAAAACAGGCATTCGGAACGGCTAGTCAGGCTATTGCTGATATGGCTCAAAGAATGCACCAGGATTTAAAAACTACCACCATTCAAGTAGGCAAAGCCTTGCAAGATCCAGTTAAAGGAGCTGGCGCACTTCGCAGGGTCGGAGTTGCGTTATCTGAAGATCAAATTGCAAAAGTCAAAGAATTAGTTGCTGAGGGTAAAAAATTTGAAGCTCAACAAATGATTATGACTGAGCTTCAAAATGAATTTGCAGGATCGGCCAAAACAGCATTTGGCGTTACTCCAATGGCACAGTTTCATAAGTCAATGGAAGAATTACAAGAAGATATTGGCAAAATGGTCGATGAAGTTAAAATGAAAATGGGACCGATAATGGAAAATGTTTTAGAAAGATTAAAAAAAGGATTTGAAGATCTAAAACCATTTTTCTCAACTATTTATGATTCTTTTAAAGGAATGTTCGATAAGATTACTTCTGATACTAGCGGATGGATTGATTATCTTAATATAGCCGCAAATGTATGGAGCGAATCTATTGAACCATCAATTATCAATATATCGCAGAAAACCGCGAAGATAGTAGGTGATATGGTTGAATTCATTAGTAATTCTGAAATATTAAAAGGCGTTTGGTCTGGGATTGGTGAAATAGCAGGCGAATTTGTTGAAGAATTATCTGAGGCTTTTACTATTGTTTCTGAATTATATGACGAATTAAAACCTATTTTAGATGAATTAGAGGGATTTTGGGAGTTATTTGATAACGAAGAAGAGGCGGCCGAAAGAGTTAAGCGACAAAATGAAAAAGCAACCCCGGAAGAAAAAAATCGTTTGTCAGGATTATATTATCTAACTCATGGGATGAGTGCAGAAAATCCAACGGGAGGTACAGGAACGCCACCGGGTAAATCATTGTCCCAAAGTGCAATTAACACATCTGAACTTGGAGGGGCAAAAGGTGGACTAGGTGAGGCTAAAATAATAAATATTAAAATCGAAACAGTGCAAAAGATCGAAAAAGTAAATGGAATTAATGATCTGAAAAATGCAAGTGAAGACGCAATAGGGGTACTTATACGGGCAATTAACAATCTAAGTTATTCACAAAGCGGAACTATGTAATGATTAATCTATTATCCATATATTTAAAGCAACATCCTGACGCTCCGGTTGTTTACAATGGAACGACCCTGCCAACTGAGAATAGTGGTAAATTAGCTCCGTTCCCTACCGATCCAACAAATAACCCTTCCGTGGTGATCATTAATGGAATAATCCTTCCTTACGATGTCGCGATTTATATTGATGGTGAAAAGATCATTGCAGAAAGTAAAATTCTTGACGGTGTATCAGTTTTTGAACATATCGCACGAAAACCTTATTCGATTGAATTTGAGTTTGTTTTAAGGACTAAAAATCCGCCAAACACAAAAGACAGCAAGTCGCCGGAATATATTTTCCCGCAAAAGGCTATTCAGGATTTATGGGATAAAGTATTTATTCCTAATTCAATACTTCCGATAACAAACACTTATTTAAATGGTCTGGGGGTGACTGAAATTATAATAGCCACAATTACCCCAACTACTATAAGGGGATCAAAAAATCTGCCGGTAAGGATTAAAGGATTTGAAAATCAAAAGGGACAATCTTTAAATATCTAATGTATTTTAATGGCAAATATAGTGTTTCGATAACCAATCAACGGACTGGGATAATCTCTACGATCATTACGGTAGTATCGGTAACTTCTCATAATGATAGCGCACACGTAGGTTCAGATTGCGATGTCGTTGTGCCTTTAAATTGTTTAATTCAATACAAAACAAGTAAAGATAGCCAATTGAACCAAATAACAATGGATGTCAACCAGGCTTTTAATTCAGGGGATAAAATAGTAATCACAGCTTCATACGAAGGATTTCCAGACGTTAATGTTTTTACTGGATTTATAGTTGATTTTTTTATGGGAACTCCAACAACTATAAAATGTTCCGATTATATTTATCTTTTAGATCAAAGCACGCTTGACCTTTATTACAAAAATGTAAAATTAAAGGATTTATTAACCATAGTTTTGCAGGGTTCAGGAATTACCCTAAATAACGATATAATGGATTTGACACTCGAAAATATTACATTTCGGCTAATGTCCCCGGCCGCTATTTTGGAATGGCTAAAAAAGGAACTGGGAATAAATATTTCTTTGTCAAATGATAAATTATACTGTAATCTTGCCGCCAATACTTTGGCAAACATAAAATTTGCCTCAGATCGGAATGTTATAAAATGTGATCTTCAAAAACCTTATGCTGTTTTTCAAACATTTAAGGTTAAAGCTTGGTTTATTCGGGAAAATGGAACAAAAGATAGTTACGAGATTGGATCTTCTGATGGACAATTAAGGGAGGTATTTTTTTATAAAGTTTTGCCACGCACGGAGGCGAATTACAAAGCACTTGCTGAAAATGCTCTTTTAAAATTTAAACAAAGCCGTTATGCGGGAACAATCGAAACACTTCTTTACCCGGCATGTGATCTTTTTTGGAAGGCTACATATACAGACGTTCGTTATCCGGACCGGAATGCTAACTATGTAATTACAGGGATTACAACTACATTAGATGAAAATGGATTTCATCGCAGTATTAAATTAGCCTATTTAAGCGATATACAATGAAAGATCCAGATTTACAATTAGGCGAGGCTTTAAATAGTTTGATTGAAGGATCAAAAAGAGGGGTTATTTTAGTTAATGGCACCATATCGGAAATTGACAGCATAAATTACACATGCACGGTTACGGTAGGGGAGTCTCAATTTTTTCAAGTTCCTTTAAAAATTCTCATAGGATCAAAACCTAGCATTATCGGAATTCCTAAAGATGGCACAGATTGTTTGATGACATTCAGAGATGGAAATATTCAACGGCCACAATTATTTTCAGCACATGAATATGATAAATTATTCGTAACTTGTGACGACATAGAAATAAATGGATTATCTTTGAAATACAATAACTTAAATATTACCGAAATGCTTAAAGTGATTACGGGAACGCCAATAGATGAACCTGGTAATGGTTCGCCTTCGGCTTTACAACAGGCACTTAGCACGGCTTTAAATACTTAATTAATGTTTGACCTGAAATTTGATATTGTTACACGGGAAATTATTTGGCAGAATAATGATTTTGTCATCGAAGAAAATCCATCCGAACAGAACGGTGGGATTTTGCTTTATTCGCGTGCTGCAATAATTCAATCTCCAATTTCAGGAATAGGAGTTGAACAAGTGATTAACTCAGGTCTAAATAAGACCACCTATGAAATGAACCGTTGGCAACAACAAGTTAAACAAGACGGGGCAAGTGTGGCAACATGGAGCGCCATAACAGAAGGGAATGAGGTAAAAATAAATACAACTGTGAGTTATGAGTAATTATATAGTCAGACAGGGTGAAACAATAACCGATGCAATATTAAATGCAACCGGGGATATTTCATTTTTGGATGAGGTTCTTACTCTCAATTCTCTTTCTGACTGGAATCCGGAATTAACCATTGGACAAGTTCTTTTAATTCCTGACATTGCTTTTGATCTTGAAATAATATCAGATCTTAATTTATACCCGGCAAACAATTATTCTGTTTATGGTCTTTTAGATCTTATGAATACTATTCTCTTGATTTTACAAGAAAATAGTATAATAAATACTGAACTTCCATCAGCTTATCCAGTCCCGGATTTATCTACTTACTATATTATTTTACAAGGAGATAGCATAACTGATGCAATTCTTAATCTTTCTGGAAATTTGAAGTTTTGGGATACATTTTTAAATGAAAATAAAATAGCAGATTGGACACCTAATTTATCAGTAGGGCAAAAAATTAAACTTCCTACGGGAACGTTAATTGATCAGAATACAACCCGGCAATTATCTATTTATCCGGCTTCAAATGGAATTTATGACAATGGGGCTGAAATAACAAAAATTGAAGATCAGATTTCATCTGCTGTTGGCACTTTGCCAAATCTTTGGATTTTGGCAACCGGGTATTGGAACGATCAGGGAATATGGATTGATACATCACTTTGGATAGATTGATATGAAAGTAACAATAAATAACTCAGATTCAGGATCAACGGTTCGTACGGCATTAAACAACATGTTTACCGAACTTTATAATGCAATAAATAACTACATTCAGCTTTTGAATGTATCGGCAAATACAAGTCAGGCAATCCCTGCAAACACAAAAGTTAAAAGCATTGCAATAAATGTAGTTTCAGGAACACCTACCGTGAATATAGGTACTACCGATGGGGCTGGGGATATTATCATAACCTCTTTACTTAGTGGATTTAATGAGTTTATCGTGGATGAGTATTACGCTACTGGAGCTACTTATTACATTGATGCTTCGGGCGGTACTGTATCAATTGGAATAGAAATTAAACAAACATCATTCTAATGACAACTTACAATCAAATACTTGCAAATTTAACGGCCTTAGGGTTCAGCAATGACAGTATAGCCGCGTTATTCAAGAAAGTTGCAGAAGCGATCAGTATTCCAGTTGATAACACTTTAACCGAACTTCAGAATTCTGAATCAATAATTAATTCGATAATCACAAATCAGAGATTCGGCAATAGCGGATATTATACAACTGCCGCTCTTGCCTTCCAATATGGTGATGATCTTATCGTTGACCCAGTTACATTAAATGATGTTTACGCAATTATTGACCCGACTAAACAAATCATTAAACAAGCAGCTTTTGAAAATTTGGATGGTGATTTATTCTTAAAAATAGCTACACAAGATCCTACTACACTACAGTTAGAACAGCTTTCGAGTGATCAACTATCTGCTTTTATGAGTTATTTTGTGACATTTGAAATACCTGGTATTCCTTTGACCATTGTGGCATCTCCGGCTAATATTTTAAACTTTTCGGCAGTGGTTACATTTTACTCAACCTATGACTTAAATACTTTAAAAACAAATATTTCAAATTCAATGACCTCTTTTAAATCTATATTTCCATTTAATGGAGAATTTTTTAATGGGGATTTAGCAGATTATCTAAAACAGAACGTACCTGGAATACGGGATTTTTTTATCAGTAATACGCTAATTGATGGAGTGGCTTTTACGGGATCAGTTTCGCTTACTTCAGGATATTTTAACTATATTTCAACTATTTTAGATCAATTAATTTATGTTGCAATTTAGAGTTGTAAATTATGGTAAGATGCTTTACGAAAGTCTGAGGGCTTATTTTTCAATAAACTCATCAGGGAATCTTTCGCAGCTTTATCTTTTCCTTTTGGCTTGTCTTTATCCTTTGCAGCCAGCTTTTGATGATTACGATACCTTTAGGATTAAGAAACAAATAATTGCAAATTGCAAGTGGCAGATTGGACAATTAACCAACGTTCTTAACTATTTTTTTGATCCTGTTTCTAAAAGAATAACGATAACACAAAGTGTTTTAGCCTCGGTTGATGATCCGGTATTTATGGAGACTCCGATTAATTTTGATCCTGAATATCCTGAGACAACCACGATATTTGAGCCTGTTTTCAGAGGTCTGTATAACCGGACAAATGTAACTTTTAATGTACCTTCAACAGTTGACCAAAGTGAACTAATTTCAATCATTGAGCAAATAAAAATTAACGGAATAAACTATTCAATACATACCATATCATGAGCTTAATTCAATGGCCTTTTAAAAGAAAAGAATATTCAGGGATAGCAAATCCTCGATATGTTTCTGATATTGTTTCGGCAAATGAAGCGATAATAGACGCTATTCAATCCATTGCCGGGCTTTCTAATCCTGGATTCGCAATAATCAACGGACTTACATTTGATTCGGTTGCACTTACTTATTCGTCTGGGATATTTTACCTAAATGGATCATTTTATTATATTGGGTCTTCATTTGCTCAGGGTCTTTATCTGACTTCCGGCACAGTCGATATAAATTCAAGTCCATTTCCTAATTCTACCTCACGGCCAATCTATACCACATTTGTTGGTGCAACTTCGAGTTCTCCATCAGGTGCAAGTCCTCAGTTTGCCGGAAATATGAATCAATATAGGATTGACCTGACGACCATAAAAACAAATCTTCAGTCTGTTCAAACCGTAATTTCAAACCTTGGAGATTCAGCCTCTAAGAATGTAGGCACTACAGCCGGAACGGTGGCAGCCGGGGACGCTTCCTATTCTAAGGCTCAGGTCAATGCAATGTTAGCACCGATTAATAATCATCAGAAATCAAAAGGAATAACATCTATTTCAGGACTTGGAGGAGGCGCGGGAACACGTCAGGAAATGGCCGACATGTCAGTAACTTATACCCCAAAAGGAACAACCGCTCAGATATTTTTTTATGCTTCAATTTATTGCCCGGTCACTACGCAACCTTTCATTATCTATATTGTGCAGGACGGAAACGATATTTTAACCGAAGCCTATGAGATTTATCAATTATCGCTTCCTGTCTGTTTGCCTTTTCAAATTCCGGTCGTTCCGGGAGTATCTACCACTATTCGTATTGATTGGAAGGCAAATTCAAATTTTACTCAGGATGGTTCAACTGCACCTAGAATTATAAATATAATTGATTTGCCATGAGTGCAATAAATACAAATAAAAGTATTCGGGTAAAGGGACAAAGACACTTAGACGATAAGTATTTTGATCCGTCAACTAATGCACCCTATTTAACTACTGCTGATGTCTTGGCTAAAATAGGGGCAAATGAACGGGTTAATTATTTAAAAGTTAATATTGCCGGAGTTGATTACTGGCTTTTACCTGACGGGTCTTTAGTTCAGTATATTGGTAGTCTTTCGCTCGCTGATGGCTCAGTAACACTTGTTAAACAGGCTAATGTAGCAACTTCAACAGTTTTTTACCGCAAATCTGCCGGAGATGGGCCACCTGAAGTACAGACTTTAGCTACATTGAGAACTGATTTAAATATCCCTACTAATTTAGACCCGGCTTTATATGTTAAGGCTCTTTCGGGTTATTCGCTTGCACCAAATGCGATGATTTCCGCTTATCCCGATATGGCTTCGGCTATTGCTGCACTACCGACTACTTATGTAGCTATTGAGGCGGGTTTCTCTTTGATTTCAACAGACGACCTAAACAAACTTGAATTATTAGTACCGCCTCTCTCAATTAATTTTGGAGCTTTTGCCTCAATTGACGACAAAATAAGCAATGCCACAGCTGGGACTGATTATCCCACCGGATGGACTTTGGCAAGCGACAGCACAACTAATCTTTTAATCACTCATGACTTAACAGGTCACAAAATAACAGGAGTGAGCGTTTGGGAGATTGACGGGGATAACGAGCAGCTTTTAATTCCTTTTAATTCTGCTTATTCTGGGATAGTGGGAAATACAAGCGCGCAAACTGTACTAATACAAGGTCTTGCGCCAGGAGGATTAACTGTACTTCCGATTAGGATTGAATTAACATTTAATTAAATGACCATAGCCACGAAATATGACGTTCAAACAGCATGGAGGACATTATTTACTAATGTTTTTCAGCTTACTCGTGGCGATTCAACCACCCCAGCAACTTATCGCGGAACGGTTAAAGCAGAAGATTTCAATAACCCGCGAGCCGGATATAAAGAAATCGGTTATTTTTTAATTGACTTCTGGGGGACTCCTTATTCAATTATTGCGGTCGGCACAAATACCATAGATGTAAGCGATGACTTTCAGACTGGCAAATGTCCGACTTCTAGTAAGATGGCAATTGTTTATCAATCTGTTTTTCACGGTCGCGCTTTATATTTATCTCCGATTGATTTTCAATTTTTGCATCCGCTGGCTTTTTCCAATAGTCGTAAATTTGACATGGCCTTGATCTGGGCAAATGACCCAAATCCAAAACAAATCCCATTCACGGCCACCGATACCCCAACGATTACAGGGTATCAATCTGCTCAATTGGATGGATTTAATTTATCTGAGGATTATGGGGAAAATCCAAAAGTTCAATGCATGATTATTGATGATTCGAATAACCGACATATCCGGCAACAGGACGCGCAATTTACGTACATTTCCGGATTAATTAATACGATATATTTTGATTTGGGGACTCCTGCAACCGGCTATATTATAATCTCAAAATAATGAAAAAACTAATCTCAATATTATTTCTTTTCGTTTCGTTTTATTCTTATTCTCAGGATGTTGCGCCAAATGATACGGCTAATCACGTTCTGAGTACTTACTCATTCAGTCGAAGGTCGGTTGATAGCACACTTAGAATATATGAGGGTAAAAAATGGGGTTGGCAGAAACTCTTGACTTTAAGAGATTCTTCAAGTTATTTTTTTAATATCCAGCAAAATTCCCTTTCTGAAATTCCTATCAAGGGAAAAAATACAATTCTATTTTCCGATAGTCCTTCGCTTTCATGGGGGATAACTTCAGGTACTCCAAATATTATACAGGGATATGGCCCTATATCAATCATAAATTCTTATACCTTGGCTTCGTCTGGATTCGGAAGTTACGCGGGAACCAATGCTAATTATTCAGTATTTTTAGGAAACGGAGCAGGAGCCGGAAGCGGAGGAAGCGGAACAAGCTCAGATTATGCGGTTCATATCGGCAATGGAGCCGGGGCGTTGGCTACTCAATCGCTTTATTCTATTTTTATGGGTAACATGGCTGGATCTTATGCCTCTGCCGGGTATTACATGAATGCTCAGGGCTATCAAACAGGTATGCACAATCCTTCCCAATACTCATTTTTAGCGGGTTGGAATGTTGCTCACTATTCACCCGGAGTGACAGGATCAGTACTAACCGGAACTAATGATATTATTATCGGTAAAAACATAACTCTCAATGGTCAATCTAATGCGATTAATTTAGGAGGTGTAATATTTGCGACTGGAACATATAATTCAACATCCGGCCAACCCTCTTATGTCGGACAATCTAACGGCAATATGGGAGTTTCAATTCCTAATCCTACAGCTCGGCTTCATTTACCTGGTGGTACAACAGCTGCCGGGACTGCATCACTTAAAATTGCTTCAGGGTATCTTTTGCCCACTAAAGAAGCCGGAGCAATTGAAAATGACGGAAATCATATCTATTATACTGACAATTCAGCTAATCGGTGGCCGTTAGATCAGCAATCTGCCGGAATTATCCTTACCACAAACGGAACGTCAGGAGCGGCAAACCTTCGCAATGACACGCTTAATATTCCTGTTTATGGTGGTTCAGGGGGAGGGATTAACTTAACAGATTTATATGGAGATAACCCTATACTTTATAATAATACGACCGGTCATTTTTCGCATGACACCATAGACGGGCATCACCACGTACCGGCAACAGGCACAGGGAATTTAGGCAAGGTATTAACTGCCGGGGGTTCCGCGGGGTCTTTGTATTGGAATTATCCTGTATTACCCGTTAATGCAGATTGGAACGCAACCTCAGGACTTGCACAAATTTATAATAAACCAACAATCCCAT
>TBL_comb47_HYPODRAFT_10003856_pt1 | contig 17528 bp, 9 predicted proteins | sample TroBogypolimnion_40_FD_10682 | JGI IMG/M metagenome (IMG submission 10682)
TCATACCATTTATTAATAATATCTTTATTAATATCTGTATCAATATTACTATCAATTTCTAGTATATGGTAATTTATTTTTTTAATCATTTCTTCGTGATAATTATGACATCCATTCAAATACTCGATGGAAATATTTGATTCACCTGTTCTATTTCTTTTTGCAATTCGTTCATAACAAATTTCTGGATTTGTTTTCATATAAATCATTTTACTATTCTGAATGATATCACAAAATTCATCAAACCATTTTAGATAAATCTGATATTCAATTTCTTCTATTTTTTTACTATCATAAAGCATTTTTGCAAAAACATATCGGTCAGTATTTAAGCACCTTTCTGTAATAATAATTGCGGCGGGATTTTCTTTAATAGTATTTTTTAATAGTGATAATCGCGAAATGTATGCCATCATTTGAAATGCAAATGAATATTTTTCTTGGTTTTCATAAAATTTAGTAAGTATGGTTATTCCATTTTCATCTTTAATAGTTTCCCATATATCAACTGGTTCTTGAAGAAAAATAATGTTTTTGGTTGTTTTAAAATACTCTTTTAAATGTTGTAAAATAGTGGATTTTCCCGAACCAATATTACCTTCAATTGAAATTATTTGAGACATTTTTGTATTATATTTATATTTTGATTTAAGATATAAATTAAAATTTATAAAAACTAATTTTCAGTTTTATTTATTTTTTTGAAAAAATTGCATAATAAATATTATCATATTGACGTTCAAATTCATTACCAAATGACAGTAAGCTATATTTATCTACATATAATTTATTTTTATTCATTATATAATTCCATTCATACATATTATAACACTCCATATAGTCTGGATTTTCAATAAAATCTTCTTTTTTATCATATAATGCAGAATATAGAAGATGTTGAATAGTAATAAGGATTTTATCATAATCTGTTAATGCATTATGTTCTATCAATATCATTGAACCGGATGGTTTTAATATGCGTTTTATTTCTTTAATGAAAGGATTTAGTTTATTATTTTGGATATGATGTAGTGTAAGAATACAACTTATAAAATCAAATGTATTATCTGGATAATTCAACTTATTATTTTCAATATATGAAAAATGAAATGGTAGCGTTGATTTATTTGACTGGTATGGACCCCATGAAGGTATATCTGCACCATATGTATTATCTTTGCTAATATTTAGAAATTGTGCTAATAATTTTGTTTTTTTACCTGTTCCACATCCTATATCTAAATATTTTTGGGATGGATTTATAGGTAGTGTATTTGATGGAATTAATGATTTGGAAACTGATGGAGTCTTTCGCGAGCTCCCACAACCTTTGGTAAGTCCAGCGGCTCCGCATCCGGGACAGGCCCTCCTGGGAGCCGCTGAAATTATTCGTGTAGCAACTATCTGAAGTGCATATTCCCACTTGTCGCATAGTTTATATTCATCAAGAACTTTTTCTTTATTCATATTTGATTTTGATATACTTTTAATAATTTCATAATCTGATATATGCATTTTTAGAAGATTTAGATATATTTTTTTCATAGAATTATAATTTACAAAATGAAGAAGAAGCATTTTGAAACGAAATATTTCTTCTAAATTTTTTGTTTGATGTAAATATTTGATAAATTCTGATATAGAATATTTTTTTGAAAGAAGATTATTCTTTTTTTCGTAATAGTTATAAATATATTCCTTTTGACATAACGTTAAATTTTTATTTTTAGAAATATAATTAAAATAATCTTTTTTATTCAACATATATAAATATACTGAATAATTTTTATTATAATTTATTTTTATTATTTTTAAATATTTCTGGAATCTTTCGCAAGCTCTCGCAACCTTCGGTAAGTTCATCGGCATTACATTTGAAACAATCCCTCCTGGGAGCCGCTGGAGTCTTTCGCAAGCTCCATCAGCCTGCAGCAAGTCCGCCAGAAATCATGCGCAAGCTCCCACAACCTTCGGTAAGTCTGGCGAAAAAGATTTTTTAGATATTATATACGAGAAATATAAGCAACAAAAAATGTTTATAATAGAATCATCCGTTCCTTCGTCGCTTCTGATTCCAGCGGGTCCGAATCCGGTCAAGCTCTCCTGAGCCCCGCTGGAGTCTTAAAATTCAATTCTATTTTCTAAAATTTTAAATTAATCCATTTTTCAAATGATATTTTTCCATTATCATTCCAATACTCGCTATATTTTATTTTTAAATTTTTTTTCCTATCAAGAACATCTATATTAATTCTTGTCGGAATAAAAATTTTTAAATTTTTTAGAATTATTTTTATATATTCTTTTGTTAAAATTCCACATGTATAAATATCAAATTGTAATAATCCAATACTTTTTTTATTTTGCAAAATTTCTTTTTCTGGACTATTCCAAATATGAAAAGATAAATGACTTGTTTCAATAGAACAAGTACCTGTTATTCCTTCATTTTCAATTTGTTCATCTAAATAATATATATTAGGTTTTCCAAGTAATTTCATATTAATTAGGCTAATAATTTTTTTACACAAATTTTTTACAAATTTTATATCTTTTTTAATTGGAAATTTAATAAGTTCCATTCTAATTAAAAGATGATTATGATGAATTAAATTTTCATTCATTTACTATATAATTATAGTAATTATAATAATTTAAAATATAAAGATTTAATAATTTTTATTAAATCTTTATATTTTAAATTATTATAATTAATCATTCCTAATTTTTATAAAAAAATATTATTATAAAATAAATTTAAAAACATGAAAAAAATTTTTTCTTAATTTGTAATGTCTTTTCCATTTCATTCATATCTTTATATGAATCAATGAATTTATATATTGTATTTAAAATATCTATTTTATTTTGATATTTTACATTAATATACATTATTTCAATTACAAATTTTAAAATTTTTATTGAAATATCTAACATATATTTCTTGTTAATTCCTGTAAAATTAAATAATAATTTATATAAACTCTTAAGATAAAAAAATATTGTAAAAATAGCATCAATCTTAATATCTTGGTTTACTATTATTTTATCAATATCTTTTTTAAGAACATTGAAAAAATTCTCATTTTTATTTAATAAATCAATAATTATATGTTCTAATTCACTTGATTTTAATTGTGCTTTAAGAATTTCAATAAATTCTTTATTATCAAGAGTTACTATATCGACTGATTCAATAATAGAAATATTATTTACAATGGGTTGGAATTTAACAGTTTTTTCTTCTTTAAGTTCTTCATATTTCTTTTTTATATCATTATTTTTTATAATAGAATTAAGTTCTGATAAAATATTATTATGTTTCTTTTGGATTGCCATTTTTTTGAAAGCGGAATTTTGTGATGATGTAAAGTTATTTTCTTCTTTTTTAGGGATTTCGCCAGAAATCGGGAGCTCGCGCATGATTTCTGACGGAGTCTGGAGCTTGCGCAAGACTCCATCAACAACTTCTTCTTTTGGAATTTCATCCACAATTTCTTCTACAATAAGGGGGGATACTATAGGAATCTCATCAATAATTTCTTCTTCAACAACGGGGTTTTCTATAACAGGTTCAGTAACAACTTCTTCTTCAACAACAGGGGTTTCTATAACAGGTTCAGTAACAACTTTTTCTTCAACAACGGGGTTTTCTACAACAGGTTCAGTAACAACTTCTTCTTTAACAACAGGAGTTTCTGTAACATGTTCAGTAAGAACTTCTTCTTCAACAACAGGTTCATTAACAACAACTTCTTCTTTAATAACGTGGGTTTCTACAACAAGTTCGGTAACAACTTCTTCTTCAACTACGAGAGTTTCTGTAACATATTCAGTAAGAACTTCTTCTTCAACAATAGGAGTTTCTACATCATGTTCACTAACAACAATTTCTTCTTCAAAAATAGGGGTTTCTGTAACAACAACTTCTTCTTTTTTAACTTTTTTAATAATTTTTTTAATTGTTTTTGGTATTTCTTCAGTTGATTCGCCAACAACTTCTTCTTGGATTTTTGGTTTTTCTATAATAGGTTCTTCTTTTTCAACAACTTTTTCTTGGATTTCTGCAATTATTTTTTTATCATCAATTTCTTCATTTTTTGATTCTATAGTAGTTATTTGATTTAATGATTCATCAATAATTTCTTCTTTTTTAACTTTTTTAATAATTTTTTTAATAATTTTTTTAATTGTTTTTGGTTCTTCATTATTTTTTAATTCTTCTACAGGAGGTTTTGATACAGGTTCTGATGCAGGTTCTGATACAGGTACAGGTTCTGATACAGGTACATGTTCTGAAACAACTTCTACAGGAGGTTCTGATGCAGGTTCTGATACAGGTTTTGATACAGGTTCTGATACAAGTACAGGTTCTGAAACAGGTATAGGTTCTGAAACAACTTCTACAGGAGATTCTGATGCAGGTTCTGATGCAGGTTCTGATGCAGGTTCTGTTGCAGGGTTTAAAACAACTTCTGAAGGAGATTCTGATAAAGGTTCTGAAACAATTTCTATAGTAGATTCTGATACAGGTTCAGATAAAGGTTCTGATAAAGGTTCTGATAAAAGTTCTGATACAACTTCTTCATCTTTTTTAATTTTTTTAATAATTTTTTTAATAATCTTTTTTAAAGGTTTTTCCTGTTCTTTATTATTATTTTCTTCTTCAGTTGTAATAATATCAGTTATTTCTTTCATTTCTTCTATTGGAATAATATCAGTTATTTCTTTAACTTCTTCATTCGGAATAATATCAGATATGTCTTCTTTCTTAACAATTTTTTTTATAACTTTTTTAATAATCTTTTTAAGTGGATTCGGAGTGGATTCTGTTGGATTATTATTCATTTTATAGATTTGTATATATTATTATTATTATTAAATATATTATTTTTATATATTATTATTTTTTCATATTTTTTAATAATTGATTCATATCTTCAATTTCCTTATTTTGCGCTATAATTATATTTTCTGCAAGAGATTTTATCTTTGGATCTTTCGTCTTTTTCAATATTTCCCCACTTGTTAAAATAGCCATTGCATGATGCTCTATCATCTCTTTTACATAATTTTTATCATTTACTCCAAATTGAAATCTATATAATAAATATGTTATTATTAAAAAAGATACAAAAAATACATAATAATATTTGCTAAATATCATATTATGAACATCATGCATTATCAATTCTAATATACACATAAAAATAGCCATTATTACTGAAATATAAATCTTTCCTGTACTATTTTTAATATGTTTAATTTTATCTACCATGATATAGCTCATAATAAAATATTGTAATATGAATGATTCTATAAACATTGCAATAAGCGTATAATTTATATTTGAAAACATCATCTTTGTTATTGATATATAAATTAAAAATATTTTTAATTTATATATTTTTATTAATATTTGTTAATATTTGTTAATATTTGTTAATATTTGTTAATATTTGTTAATTTTTATTAATTTTTATTAATTTTTATTAATTTTTATTAATTTTTGTTAATTTTTGCTAATTTTTTTAATAATTATTCTTGCTATTTTTGAATTTACTTTTTCATTTCGTCTAATTCATTTCTTAATTCATTAATCATATATTGTTGTTCTTTAATTGCTTCGACTAATAAAGCAACACATTGACTATAATTGACACTCTTAAGTCCCGAATCAGCATTTGTAACTACTAATTGAGGAACAACTTCTTCAACTTCTTGTGCAAGGAAACCGATTTGTTGTCTATCATTATGTTCTTTTTTATCAATCCAATCGAAATATACACCTCTTAATTGTACTACTTTTTCAAGTGGGTCATAAATTGTTGATACATTTTCCTTAAGACTAGCATCAGATGTAGTAATCATTTCAGTTGCACTACATGAACCTCCAATGAAAACACTCTTAGCAATACCTACACCTCCTGATACAATAACTGAACCACTTAATGATGAGGTACTATCAGTAGTATTGGAGAAAGAAGCAATACCACTTGTAGCTTGATTCCCTCCAATATTAACACTATGTGCTATACCAACACCTCCCGCGACGATTACTGAACCTGTTGTTGTAGAAGAACTATCAGTTATATTAGAGAAAGTAGCAACTCCTTGGGTGGTTTGAGTACCAGTAATTGATTGATTTCCACCAACATTTAAGTTATGGGCTACACCAACACCTCCTGAAACTACTACTGCACCTGTAGTAGTTGAAGTACTGTCAGTGGTATTAGTATGTGTTGCAATTCCTGATATAGTTTGAGTTCCTGTAATAGATTGATTTCCACCTACATTTAAATTATGTGCAATACCAACACCTCCTGAAACAATAACTGCACCTGTAGATATAGAAGTACTGTCAGTAGTATTCGTATGAGTTGAAATACCAGATGTAGTTTGATTTCCACCAACATTGAGATTATGAGCTATACCAACACCTCCTGCGATAACAACTGAACCGGTTGATGAGGAAGAACTATCAGTACTATTGGAGAAAGTAGCAATTCCTTGGGTGGTTTGTGTTCCTGTAATAGTTTGATTTCCGCCTACATTGAGATTATATGCTATACCGACACCTCCTGCGATAACGACTGAGCCAGTAGAAGATGAAGTACTATCAGCAGTGTTTGAGAAAGTAGCTACTCCTTGAGTAGTTTGTGTTCCACCTACATTAAGATTTTTAGCAATACCAACACCTCCTGCTATTATGACTGCACCAGTTGTTGATGAAGTACTATCAGTAGTATTCGTATGAGTTGAAATACCAGATGTAGTTTGATTTCCACCAACACTGAGGTTATGAGCTATACCAACACCTCCTGCTATTATGACTGCACCAGTTGATGTAGAAGAACTATCAGTAGTGTTAGAGAAAGTAGCAATACCCGTGGTGGTTTGAGTACCTGTAATAGATTGATTTCCACCAACATTGAGGTTATGTGCTATACCGACACCTCCAGCAATAACGACTGAACCAGTGGAAGAGGAAGTGCTATCAGTAATATTAGAAAAAGTTGCAACTCCTTGGGTAGTCTGAGTTCCTGTAACAGATTGATTGCCACCTACATTAAGATTTTTAGCAATACCAACTCCTCCTGCAACTACGACTGCACCTGTCGATGAGGAAGTACTTTCAGTTACATTAGTATGTGTTGCAATTCCTGCAGTGGTTTGAGTACCGGTAATAGATTGATTTCCACCAACGTTGAGGTTATGTGCAATACCAACTCCTCCTCCAACTACGACTGCACCAGTAGATGATGAAGAACTATCAGTTGTATTGGAAAAAGTAGCAACTCCTTGGGTGGTTTGAGCACCACCTACATTAAGGCTTTTAACAATACCAACTCCTCCCGCTACTGTTACTGAACCAGTTGATGATGAAGTGCTATCAGCTGTATTAGAAAAAGTTGCAGAACCAATAGTAGTTTGTGTTCCTCCAATATTTATATCATGTGCAATACCAACACCACCTGCTACTATAACTGCACCTGTAGATGATGATATACTTGCAGATGTACTAGAAAAAGTAGCAATACCAGTAGTGGTTTGTGTTCCACCAATATTAACATCTTTTCCAATACCAATACCTCCTGCTATAATAACTGCGCCTGAAGATGATGATGTACTAGTTACTGCATTAGAGAAAGTAGCAGTACCAACAACCGTTTCATTCCCTCCAATTGTAACATCTTTAGCAATACCAACGCCACCTGATACAACAACTGCTCCAGTTGAGCTAGATGTACTTGTTGCAGAATTGGCGAAAGTTGCAACACCAGATGTAGTTTGTGTACCTCCAATATTAACATCATGTGCAATACCTATACCACCTGCAATAATAACTGCACCTGTACCAGTTGTTGTGCTTGGGGTGACATTCGTAAAAGATGCAACACCAGTGATACTTTGTGTACCTGTTATAGATTGATTACCGCCAACATTAAGGTTATGAGCTATACCAACACCTCCTGCTATTGTGACTGCACCAGTGGTTGTGGAAGTACTATCAGTTGCATTAGAGAAAGTTGCAATACCAGTAATGGTTTGTGTTCCTCCGACATTGAGGTTATGGGCTATACCAACACCTCCCGAGACAACAACTGAACCAGTAGTTGTGGAAGTACTATCAGTTGCATTAGAGAAAGTTGCAACACCTAAAGTATTTGAAGCTCCACCAACATTGAGGCTATGGGCTATACCAACACCACCTGCAACAACTACTGCACCTGTCGAAGTTGAAGTACTGTCAGTTGTATTAGTATGCGTTGAAATACCCGCAACGGTTTGAGTTCCAGTTACAGATTGATTCCCACCAACATTAAGGTTATGAGCAATACCAATACCACCAGAAACAACTACTGCACCTGTCGAAGTAGAAGTACTATCAGTTATATTAGTAAAAGATGCAACACCAGTAGTAGTTTGAGTACCCGTAATAGATTGATTACCACCAACATTAAGATTATGCGCAATACCAACACCTCCTGATATTATGACTGCACCAGTAGATGAAGAAGAACTATCAGTAATGTTAGAGAAAGTTGCAACGCCTATGGTAGTTTGAGTTCCACCTACATTAAGATTTTGTGCAATACCTACGCCACCTGCAACAACTACTGAACCAGATGAGATTGAAGAACTATTTGTGCTATTAGAAAAAGTTGCAACACCTAGAGTATTTGATGTTCCACCAATATTAATGCTATGTGCAATACCAACACCTCCAGCAACAACTACAGATCCAGTAGAAATAGATGAACTATCAAGTGAGTTATTGAAAGTAGCAATTCCAGTAGTAGATTGAGTTCCGCCAACATTGAGGCTATGAGCAATACCAACACCTCCAGCTACTACAACTGAACCAGTGGATGTAGAAGTACTATCAGTTACGTTGGAGAAAGTCGCAACTCCAGTAGTAGTTTGAGTTCCCCCTACATTGAGACTATGTGCTATACCAACACCTCCTGCTACTATAACTGACCCAGTGGATGTAGAAGTACTATCGGTTACGTTAGAGAAAGTTGCAACTCCAGTGGTGGTTTGAGTTCCTCCTATATTAAGACTATGAGCAATACCAACACCTCCTGCGACAATTACTGAACCAGTAGATGTTGAAGTACTATCAGTAGTATTGTTAAAGTTTGCAACACCTGTAGTAGATTGATTTCCTCCAACATTAAGGCTATGTGCTATACCAACACCACCTGCAACTACTACTGAACCAGTGCTTGTAGAGGTACTATCGGCTATGTTGGAGAAAGTTGCAATTCCTGTAGTTTTTTGAGTACCTCCAACATTTAAATTTTGTGCTATACCAACACCTCCAGCAACTACTAATGCACCTGTAGATGTAGAAGTACTTGATGTTGTATCAGTAATATCAACCGCATCATTCATATTTACATAACCGTTCATATTTATAGTACCAGCTGCACCAGATGTTAATGTACTATTTACATTTACTACACCGTTTGCATTATTTTGTAAATTACCACCATTTTGGAATAAAAATTGATTATTACTATAATCTAATGCAAATACTTTTTGGTCGGCTCCATTATTTCTCTTAGTAAAGTATAATTGGTCATGTGCCGCATTACTGCATTCAATACCTTTAGAAACATCATTAAAAGAATTATCGGTAAAGTTAAACATAACACCGAATAATCCATCCGTAGTAGTGTTTTGTTGAATTAAACTTAAACCTCCTGATATAGAATTTAAAGATACAGTATTTGTAAGTGTTGGGTCAAAATTCCATAAACAAAATTCCTTTAATACAAATGTAATATCTAATGGACTGTTATCAAACGATGGTCTTGAAGTTAATGCAGAATCATGTGAATTTAATGTAATTGAGCAATTTGTATTTGCTGAACTAGTTATATCATCTCCGAAATAATATGTAGTAGTACTTAATACTTGTTGTAAATTATATACTTGCATTCTTAATTGTTGATTGCTAGAACCAGATGGTGTAAAATAATCTAATCCAACTGTAACTGAAGAAGATCCTGAATAAGTAACACTTTCAAATGTAGTTCCAATAATTCCACTATATGATACTTGATATAATTTATATAAGTTAGCATTACTAGTTAAACCAATAGAAAATGTGCTATCACTATTTTGAAGAGCAACATTTACATCGAATGTAACTGAATAATTATTATGAATATCAGGTGTTCCGACAGCAGTAACTTTTCCTAATACATATGCATTTCCCGAATTTGATATACCTGCAACATAATCTCCTACTGCAAATACTGGATTAGTTGATATAATTGTTGCAACGATAGTATTTGTAGATGTTATAGAAGAATATGATGCAATAGCAGCTGATGGACGAATTAATAAATTACCCGATGCATTAAAACCATTTACATTATTTACTGTAATAGTTGTTGGGGTTGAACTTAATGTAATGGAATTGTTTAAGCATGAACCATAACGAAGTGGAAGGTTAGTATTTAAATTTAATGCAGCATTAAATAAAACACTTGATGAACCAACACTTAATTCGCCAAAAATTGGGTCAGAAGCAGTACTAAAAATAAAATTAGTAGTTCCTGTACCAGCATTTGAGTTGGGATTTAATGAAATTGGAGTTATGTTGGAATTTGTAATAGAACCAGCATTATATTTGCTATTATATTTAGAAGATAATGAACCATTTACATATATTCCTGAAAATATAGAAGTATAATTACTTAAGTTAGCGGGTAATGCTGATTGTAAACTAACAAGGGCCCATTGTAATTGATTTGTATAAGTAGTATTTTGAATTTGAATAACAGATGAAATATTATTTGTTAATAAACCGACTTCAATCATAGGACTTTCAATATTAACAGTGGTTGAAGCTGATTGTGTTTTAGAACCTTTAACAACAATATCATTTTGAACTACAATCGTACCATCCTTTTGGATAGTTAAAAGAGGAGATAATAAATTTTCTCCAGTACCAATAATATAATTACCGGTAATATCTTGGAGACCTGTGGATATGGTGTTGGTTGAAGAATAGAAAATATCATGGGGATCGTTGTTGGAATCGACCGTACGTGCGATTTTATTTTGGAGAGACATTTATAATTATAATTAATATTTTTTATAAAAATATCGATAAATTTAATCTTTTATATAGTTTAAATATAAATGAATTTAAATATTTATGCTAAAATTTTTGAATTAATGGAAATTTATGAAAATTTATTATTAGAAAAAAACGCATCTTATATAAAAAAAAGTGATGCAATGAATGATGCAATGAATGATGCAAACAATGATGCAAACAATGATGCAAAGAATGATGCAAACAATGATGCAAACAATGAGGAAAACAATGAGGAAAATATTTTTTCTAATGATGATTTTTTTAATTATATCTTTAAAAATATTAAATTAACAAGAAAAAATAATGAAAAACAAAAAACACACCAACAAAATAATCATACAGAATTAAAAAATAAAACTGACTTAACTTATTTGGAGTCTTTCGCAAGCTCCTTGTGTCAGCTGAATAATAATTTTGAATATTCTTATAAAAAAGAAAATAATTTAGATTTAATCAAAATAAAAGAATCTTATCATGATCCTAAATTAAACTCTAGTGAAATTATTAAAAAATATATTAAAAATTTATATAAAAAAATTGCTATTAAATGTCATCCGGATAAGAATGGTGAAGTATCTTTATTTTTAAAACTACATGATTATTATGATAAAAATTTCTTAATAGGATTATTATATATTAATTATAAATTGAAATTGAAATTTCCAGAACTAAATGAAATTATTATTAACCATATTTTTTATGAAATAAAAATAATTCAGGATAAAATAATTATAATTCAAAATGAAATTACAAAATAAAAATATAACTTAATATTAATGTCTACTTTTGATTCTTCTAAAGTATTAGTTTATATTATATTATTATTAATTTATAATAAATATTTTTCTGATAAAAAATATGAAGAACTAGATATTGATAATAATTATTCTGTTAAAAAATTTATGAGTAATATATTTACTATGTTATATATTTTTAAAAAAAATAATGAAAATAATAATGAATTATCTAATTTGAAAGGGAAAAATGAAATTATACAAGAAGTTATATATTCTATAAATAAATTACAAAATATTTCTATAGATACTCAAAATATTAATTCTTATAATGGAATATTTAATAAAATAAATAGTGATGAATTGAAATCGTTAAATGCAATAATTCATAAAGGTAATTTTGATGAGATTTTTAGTTCTAGTATAAAATCTTCTTCCGGAAATATTGATAATTTAAAAACTTCTTATGGAATAGTTGATAATTTAAATTCATCAAATGTTAATATTGGTAATTTGAAAACTTCTTATGGAACAGTTGATAATTTAAATTCATCAAATGTTAATATTGGTAATTTGAAAACTTCTTATGGAACAGTTGATAATTTAAATTCATCAAATGTTAATATTGGTAATTTAAAAACTTCTTTTGGAAATATTGATAATTTAACAACATCTAATTTAAATGCTGTATCAGGTTCTATTAATAATTTAGCTATTGATAATATTTCTTCAATTTTTGAAGGACCAGTGAAGATAGATAATATTAAATCTTCTTCGGCTGCTATTAATAATTTGGCGATTGATAATATTTCATCAATTTTTGAAGGACCCGTTAAAATAGATAATATTAAAAGTTCATCGGCTTCTATTAATGAGTTAAAATCTTCTTCAGCGTCTATTAATAATTTGGCTATTGATAATATTTCTTCAATTTTTGAAGGACCCGTTAAAATAGATAATATTAAAAGTTCAACGGCTTCTATTAATGAGTTAAAATCTTCTTCAGCGTCTATTAATAATTTGGCTATTGATAATATTTCTTCAATTTTTGAAGGACCCGTTAAAATAGATAATATTAAAAGTTCAAAGGCTTCTATTAATGAGTTAAAATCTTCTTCAGCGTCTATTAATAATTTGGCTATTGATAATATTTATTCAATTTTTGAAGGACCCGTTAAAATAGATAATATTAAAGCAAAAACGGGTAATGTTAATCAATTAATTTCAGATGATTTTGAATCAAAGTCTGCAGTTATTAATGAATTAAGAATTGATAAATTATTAACTTTATCAGGTATTACAATTGATTTAACATCACTTATATTAAATAATCAAATAAGTTCAACAGATTTAAGAGACTCTAATCAAATAAGTTCAACAGATTTAACAGACTCTAATCAAATAAGTTCAACAGATTCAACTGATAATATAAATATATTTAAATCTAGTTTAATTAATCCAAAAGTATCATCATCGGCTCCTACTGTTTTTAGTGGTATAACAACAAATAGTTTATATTCTACAACTGGTACTATAAATCAATTAGTTTCTACTGGTGCAACTATTACTAATATTCATTCTACCGGTGTAACTACTAGTTCATTATATTCTAATAATGGTATTGTTAATCAATTAGTTTCTACTGGTGCAACTATTACTAATATTCGTTCTACTGGTGTAACTACTAGTTCATTATATTCTAATACTGGTATTGTTAATCAATTAGTTTCTACTGGTGCAACTATTACTAATATTCGTTCTACTGGTGTAACTACTAGTTCATTATATTCTAATACTGGTATTGTTAATCAATTATTTTCTACTGGTGTAACAACTAGTTCTTTATATTCTAATAATGGTATTGTTAATCAATTAGTTTCTACTGGTGCAACTATTACTAATATTCGTTCTACTGGTGTAACCACCAGCTCATTATATTCGAATACTGGTATTATTAATCAATTAATTTCTATTGGTGTAACAACCGGATCTTTATATTCTAATAATGGTATTGTTAATCAATTAATTTCTACTGGTATAACAACTGGTTCTTTATATTCTAATAATGGTACCATTGCCAACATTCGTTCTACTGGTATCACAACTAGTACTTTAAATTCTAATTTTAGTACAATTAATCAATTAACTTCTAGTACAGGTACAATTAATCAATTAACTTCCACAGGTATAACAACCAGTATTTTAAGTTCTAATTCTGGTACAATTAATCAATTAACTTCCACAGGTATAACAACTAGTACTTTAAATTCAAATTCTGGTACAATTAATCAATTAACTTCTAATACTGGCATTATTAGTAATATTAATTCTACAATAGGTATTATTAATCAATTATCTTCTATGAATATAATAGCTAGTTCCGTATATTCTAATAGTGGAATTGTTAATCAATTAACTTCTACTGGTGCAACTATAAGTACGTTATATTCTAATAATGTAACAGTTAATCAATTAAATTCAGTAAACGGAACAATTAATCAATTAAATTCAGTAAATGGAACAATTAATCAATTAAATTCAGTAAATGGAACGATTAATGCTTTATATTCTAATACTGGTATAGTTAGTAATTTAAATAGTAATAATGCAGTTATAAATGAATTAAGTATTGGTAAATTATTAACTTTATCTGGAAATATAATAAATTTAGATAATACAATTGGTGTAACTACTGGAACGATTAATTCTAATTCGGGTACGATTAATCAATTAGTTTCTACTGGTATAACTACTGGAACAATTAATTCTAATTCGGGTACGATTAATCAATTAGTTTCTGGAAATATATATTCAACTACTGGTAATATAAATAATTTTACTTCTGGTAATATTAATTCTACTTCTGGAACTATTAATCAATTAGTTTCTACAGGTATAACTACTGGAACAATTAATTCAAGTTCTGGAACTATTAATCAATTAGTTACAAGTGGTATAACATCTGGAATGATTAATTCTACTTCTGGTAATATCAAAAATTTTACTTCTGGTAATATTAATTCAACTTCTGGAACTATTAATCAATTAGTTACAAGTGGTATAACATCTGGAACGATTAATTCAAGTTCTGGAACTATTAATCAGTTAATAAGTATTGGTATAACTGCAATCACAGCTACTTTAAATGAATTAAGAGTTGATAAATTATTAACATTATCTGGAACACCTATAAATTTTTTAAATCAGAGTATTAATAATTCTACTAGTGTAAATACAATTAATACTGATACAATTATTTCTTTATCAGGTAATCCTATAGTAATAGATAAAATTAAGTCAACATCAATTGTATCTGAACAAATTAGCGTTACAAATTTAATAACTCTTTCTGATGAAAGATATAAAAAAAATATAGAATATAATTCATTATCATCTGAATATTTAAATAATATTAAAATGGCAACTTTCCAATATAATAATATAGATAGTGATGAAAGTCATATAGGTTTTATTGCACAAGATGTTGAAAAATATTATCCCGAACTAATAAATAAAAATGAAGATGGTGTATTAAGTGTTAAATATATGGAAATGATACCTCTCATAATTAATTATAATCAAGAACTACAAAAACAAATTGATGATATAAATAATAAAATTAATAAACCTAAAAAATATATTTCAAAAAAAAATAAGTCTTCTTTATAAGTATAGGATATGTTGCAATATATTTTACGTTATAGATTTGATTTAGTTTTTTCATATTGGATTTTTGCATGGTATTTATTGTATATAAATGGATTTTTAAACTATAATCCTAAATTGATATTAACAATTGCTGTTATTGAAAATTTATGTATTTTAGGAATTATGATGTTTATTATAAAATCACCTTTAGAAACTATATTGAAATTTATTGGAATAAATATAATAATAAAAGTTATTCCTTTATATACAGTTTGGAAAGATAAGATAAATTGGTGCGATGATTTGTTCCATATTTTTGTATTATTTTTAATTTACTTATTTTGGTCATATTTGTTTGGACTTAAAATATATTCTAAACAAATGGAGAAAATTAATAAAATGTGTGAAAAAAATCCGGAGAATAAGGTTTTTTTTTATTTATTATCACCCATAACTCCTGGTATGTTATTATACAATGATACTAAGAAATATATCCAAAAACATTTTGCTTTGGAATTTTAATTGTTTGCTCAATATCCAATTTTTTTATTATTACTGAGTATCTTCTCTGATATCTCAATAGCATCAAATTTATTCTTTTCATACATATTCGTAAAGATAGTAGATACAATATCTTTAATATTATCATCTTTACAATAATCTTCGAATTTATTATCAAGTATCTTCTTCTCTTTATCAATAATATTCAAATTGATTTTTTTGGATAGCGTCGAATCAATTAAATTTGTATAAAATCCATTTAATTGTTCATATAATTTTTGCATGGATTTATCAACAATTTCTTTTATTTTCATTGTAACATATAAATCCGTTTCATTCTTATACACTAGTGCGCTATCAGTTTCTTTTTCGATAATTACATTTAAATTTTGTTTATTCTTCAAGATTTCATCGAGTAAATTTGTGTATTTATTTTCGGATAAAAGTATAATTTGTCGAAGGTAATTATCAATATGTTCGATTGTCCATTCTGTATCGAATGGTTTTAGCTGAGGTTGATTAATAATAATAATATTATTTTGATTTTCTATGTTAGTATTAGTTTGATTTTCTATAATCATCGTTTTATTTTCTATATTGTTTATTGTTTTATTTTCTATATTTGCTATAGATGATTCATTAGATGAACTTTTACACACTTTTTTTTTATGTCGTGCTAAATTATCACTTCTTGTAAATAATTTTTCACAATATTCACATTTGAACTTTTTCTCCACAAATTCTGTTATTGTTTTATTATCTACAGGGGTTAATGAAAGATTATTGATTTCTTCTTCTGTGTATTTATATGATTCTATGTTTCGTGGACATTTTTTCTTGCGTTCTAAATGTTTTTTCATATCAGAATTTTTATTAAATCTTTGACTGCATCTCTTACATTCATAATATGACATAATTACTAGTAATAGTATATATTATTTTATATAGATATTTTATTAAAAAATTCCGCCCTCTTTTTTGGGAGGAGTTTTGAAAAAATAGGAGGAGAATGTTTTATTGATATTTCTTAGATGTTTAGATTTTAGTGAAAATATTTTATTGATAAAAAAATTAAGGAATTCTCTCAAAAAAGAGGGATTTGGGAGGGTCTTTTTTTCGGAATTTCCGCTTTGGGAGGAAAAAGAGGGTTAGGAGGAAATCAAGGTTTTAAGTTTCGTTGATAAATCATTGTTTCTGGGTGGATATGGGTCTATTTTTATTGATGATTTTTTGGTGGAATTTTGGGAGGGAAAAGAGGAGTTATTTATTTTTTATTTTTTTTGAAATTTCAAAAAAATCCGTTGCGGATTTCTTTTAATTTTTATTTTCAAAAGATTTTTTATAAAGAAATTTATAAAATTTTTGATTTTAATCGTTATTTTTATCAAGAGAATATGAAATAATATATTTAGAATGTTTTTTTTGAAATTTTAAAAAAAATCCGCTGCGGATTTTTTTTATTTTCAGTTTTTTAGATTTTTTTATCAAGAATATTATAATTACATGTATTTTTATTTGTTATT
>TBL_comb47_HYPODRAFT_10003862_pt1 | contig 17507 bp, 18 predicted proteins | sample TroBogypolimnion_40_FD_10682 | JGI IMG/M metagenome (IMG submission 10682)
GGTTATCCAAATTTAAAGAATTTTGTTGTCATAATATGGCAAATTCATGCTCAAATTTCAAATTATAATTCATTTTTTTATTAAAAAAAACTTGCACACGGCGTAAATTATAATTCATTTTTTTATTAAAAAAAACTTGCACACGGCGTTAATTATTAAATTGCATCGGAGCAGGCAATGGATTCATTCATAGCTAATGGCGGGTGGGTGACTGGCAAGACAAAAACCATTTACCCCATATCTCAAAAGTGGTTCGCGGCGTCCGCGGGACTGCTTGTCATTACAATCCCTCTTACCCTTACTTCAATCCTGATTGCCAAGTGTGATGTTCAAGATATGCCGGACATTCGCTGGCTGGTGATTTTGTGCGGAATATGTGCGTCTTATTGGTTTGTCACAATTTCATTGTTGTTGTCGCTCTCGTTCCTGATTATGGCATTTTATTACCGGAAAACTGAAGAACCCAAAGTAATTACAATTAAGAAAGATAATCCGGCATTTGATGCAAGAAAATTGTATTGACTCCAAACCGCAGCAAAAATAAAAGCGGGTGAATATGGAAGAGTTTACCATTGTGATTTTGCAGGCCGTTTTTGAAATCGCCATTAACATTTTAACCAACATTGGTTTTGACTTGGTCGCCTATTTCTGGGAAAAAGGTGATGAAAATAAAACGTCATCAAAGTGCTTTCTAATGTTTCTTGCCGGCTCCGGAATTGGTCTTCTCTCCTGGGTGTTTATCCCAAAAGTAATGCTTCCGTATTCCTGGTTGAGAATCTCGACTTTTTTTCTTTCCCCAGTACTGGCCGGTTTTATTTCATTACAAATTGCCAGATTCAAAGCTAAGCGCGAGGAAGTATGGCCCTGGCGGCATTTCTGGTATTCATTTTTTGCCTGCCTGGGTCTGGTCCTGGTCCGGTTTGTATCTTGCGCCAGATGACACTTATCCAGCAGCGGTAAATTTTTCCTCCTCCAGTTTTTTAGCCGTTACATAGTCGAATTTGCCGACGCCTGACAGCGGAACCTCTTTCATCGGCATGATGCGGCGCGGCGCCCAGAGTTCGCTGAACCCCTGACAACGACGCTGACCCCAAGAGGATTAATAATGGAAGCGCACACTGATAATCAAGATTGTTTGTTCTGTCACCTGGTAGACCAGCCGGTGTTCGCGAGAAATGCGGCGCGACCAACAGCCGGAAAACTGGTATTTCAGCGGTTCCGGCTTGCCCAATCCGGCAAACGGAGAACGGTGGCAATCTTTCAATAAATCGCGGATTTTTACCGCCATTTCCGGCTGATGTTCAAGCCAGTATTCGAATTCTTTCCATGCGTCAGGCGTGAACGTGAGATTGCGCATCGGCGACCGCCTTTTCCAGCTCTTCCATTGTCATGGTTTTCAAATTGCCGCGCCTTATGCTCTCCATTGATTTGGCCAGTCGGGCCGCATTGCGTGGAGAACTCAACAGGTAGGCGGTTTCCTCCATTGACCGATAATCATCCAGCGAAATCATTACCACCGCGCATTTGCCGCTTTTGGTGATAATCGTCGGCTCATGATCGGAACATATCTGCTCCATCGTTTTTGCCAGTTCTTTTCTGGCCGTGCTGTAATTCATTGCGTTCATTTCCGTAATTTCCTTTATTTGTACAAATTAATGTACATCTAAATCAGAAAAAAATCAATACTTCTCATAAATGTTTTATATTTTTATTGATTTAATTCGGCATGTTTCAAAAGCCCGGTTGAAACATGCCACAAATTGCCAGATTCAGAGCAAAACGCAAGGATGTATGGCCCTGGCGGCATTTCTGGTACTCATTTTTCGCCTGCCCGGGCCTGGTGTTGGTCCGGTTTGTTTTTTGCGCCAGATGACACTTACCCGGCAGCAGTAAATTTTTCCTCTGCCAGTTTTTTAGCCGTTACATAATCGAATTTGCCGGCGCCTAGCAGCGGAACCTCTTTCATCGGCATGATGCGACGCGGCGCCCAGAGCTCACTTAATCCCTGATCGCGGAAATATTTAAGCAAGGTGGCGGAATCGGCGCTCAAATTAGTGGTCAGCAGTATCAGTTGTTCGCCTTTGCGCTGGTCGGCAATCGCGACCACTCCGCTAAGCGCCTTCGGCCATAAGGCGTTGACTGCGGATTCAACCGCCGTCAGCGAAACCATTTCGCCGGCGACTTTGGCAAAACGCTTCACCCTGCCCTTGATTGAGACAAAACCCGCGTTATCCATCTCCACAATATCGCCGGTGTCGTACCAGCCGTCCGGAGGCGGCTGCAACACTCCGGGCCGGTCATGGCGCATGTATCCCTGCATGACATTATCGCCTTTAATCAGCAGTTTGCCGCCGTTTTCAATGCCGGGAACCGGTTCAATGCGATGCTCAATACACGGCAGCAGCCGGCCGACGGTTCCTGTCTTGTTATACATGGGAGTATCCAAACAAATCACCGGGGAGGCTTCGGTCGCGCCGTAACCCTCAAAAATCCTGACCCCGAATTTTTCCATCCACAGTTTGACTGTAGACTCTTTGAGCTTTTCAGCCCCCACCATCGCGAACCGGACGCTGAAAAAGTCATACGGATGCGCCACGCGCCCGTAGCCCGCCAGGAAAGTATCCGTACCGAAAACTATCGTAGTCATAGAGTCGTAGCAAAGCTCGGAGATAAGCCGGTAATGCAGCGGCGACGGATAAAAAAAGGTTCTGATCCCCGACAGCAGCGGCAAAATCGTCCCCATGCTCAAACCGAAGGAGTGAAACATCGGCAGGCAATTCAAAATGCGGTCCTTCGAGTTAAGCGAAATGATGCTTGAAACCTGGGTCCGGTTGGCCTGAAGATTGCGGTGACTCAACAATACCGCTTTCGGCGTGCCTTCGGAACCGGAGGTAAAAAGAATTGTCGCGGTATCATCCGGTTTCGCTTCAGGAGTCAGGCGCAGCAGCGAACGGAACATTCCGGCGGCGACCTCGAACAGCGAAATACTCTGCTTAACATCCTCCAGGCAAATCACCCGCAAACCGCAGTCTTTCAACGCGTCTTCCAGCGCTTCCAGATGCGCCATCGTAATAAATTTGCGCGAAGTGAAAATAGTTTTAATCCCGACAGCCTGGCAGCAGGCGGTAATCGAGGCGATGCCTGCGGTAAAGTTGATCATGCAGGGTATCTTGTCATACGCCAGCAATCCCCAGAACGCCACCACATTCGGCAATGAATTGGGAATCATCAGGCCAATATACTTTTCGCTGCCGCAGCGTCTGCGCAGAACATTGCCCAGGATGTAGCTTTTGCGGATCAACTGCCGGTAGTTGAGCACCGTGCGCGAGGAATCCTCGGCAATCTGGTGTCCGCCGCCATAGAGTTTCGCCGCATTCAGCAGTGAACGGAACAGGTGTTCATCTATCCGCGAAGTATTATACATCATCTCGACCATCATATCGTAAATCCCGGCGGAAATTTTCTGCCGTCGCTCCCGGCCTTTAAACACCGGATCCACCTCGAAACGCCGGGACTCCAGCACGGTCAGCGTAATTTTCGGAAACCAGCGGGTTTTAACTTTGTCCTTCAAATAAGAAAATTTGGAATATTGAGCCCCGTCAATCCGGATCGGCAGCACCATTGCCCCGGATTTTTCGGCAACCATGCCGGAACCTTCATATACTTTCATCAGCGCGCCGGTAACGGTGATTCTGCCTTCCGGGAAAATCATGCATTTGCGGTCTTTCCGGATTTCCTCAATCAGTGATCTGGTGGCCATCGGCTTGGCCGGGTCCAGCGGAAAAGCATTGACCAGCGACAAGCCAACTTTCACCCACCATTTTTTCGCCATTTCCGTATTTACCGCAAAAGTAATCTTCTCCGGCATAAATGCCGCGATCAGCATCGCATCCAGCAGCGAAGTATGATTGGCGACAATCAGCACCCGCTCCCCGGCTTTGCTGTAATTCTCCAGATTTTTAACTTCAACCTGAAACAGCAGAGAAAGCACGCTGCGGAACAGCGAACGGAACAGCGCATCCGGCAGCAGGCGGCAGATATAAATGCCCACCAGCAGATTAAGGAAAGCCGTCAGCAGAAAAATCTGCGGCACCGTCATATGAAACCCCAGCGCCAACACCACCAGCAACGCCGCGGCAGCCATGAACATGGCATTGACGATATTGTTGCCGGCAATAATCCGCGCCGTCTCGGACGGGTCGGCGCGATGCTGCAACATGGCGTACAGCGGCACAATAAAAATCCCGCCGCAGACGGCAAGCATGAACATATCAAATGCCAGCCTCCAGCAGACAAAATGCCGGGCAAATTCAGGCAGCGAGACAACCACGGCTCCCGCTGTCATGCCGTTGCAGGAAAAATAAAGGTCGGCGATGAACAGCGACATGCCCAGCGCGCCAATCGGCACAAATGTCGTCTGCACCAACCCCTTGAGCAGACGGTTGCACAATACGGAGCCGATGCCGATGCCCAGCGTGAAAATGGTCAGGTAAAATGTGACGACGTTTTCATCGGCGCCAAGTATGCTTTTACAGAATACAGGGAGTTGCGTCAGCAGCAGCATGCCAATGGACCAGAACCAGGAGATCCCCAGCACACAGAGAAAAATCGCTTTCTGTTTTTTGACACTTTTCAGGATGACGATGGTTTCAGCTATAAAATTGTAGTTGACTTTCAGCGCCGGCGACGGCGCTTGTGAACGGGGCAGCCAGCGGCTCGCCAGATACCCTGAAACCGCGACGGCAATCAGCCCGACGCCCACGATTGCTTCGCCATGCGGCCTCATAATAAGGACATTGCCGAGAATAGTTCCGCCCAGTATCGCCAGATAAGTTCCGGCCTCGACATAGGCATTCCCGGCAATCAGTTCATTCTCTTTAAGATGCTGCGGCAGCAACGCGTATTTGATCGGCCCGAAAAACGTGGAGTGAGTTCCCATCATGAACAGCAGAAACAACAATATCGCCGGACTTTTCAGGATTGACGGAGCGCCGTCCCAGACCATCAGCAGCATTGCCGTCCCGGCCAGCAGCATAATAATAATTTCGATGATTTTAATAATCCTGGTAATCGCGGCACGGTCGTATTTGTCCGCAAGCTGCCCGGCAGTGGCGGAAAACAGAAAAAACGGCAGCATGAAGATTCCCGCGGCAACATTGACCAGCACTGCGGCATGTTCGCTCATTGACACCAGCTTGTAGGTGATCAGTATCAACAGCGCATTCTTGAAAAAATTGTCGTTGAACGCCCCCATAAACTGAGTGATGAACAACGGCAGAAAACGGCGTGTTTTGAAAAGTTCCAGTCCCATGATTAACTCCTGTCCTTAAATGCAGTTGATTCTTCCGCGGCAACAGCTTTCTCCAGGCGCGCCATATACCGGTTGATGTCGTTAATCTCCTTCGCCGAAAATGTCGCCATGAGTTTTTTTACATAATCCCGGTATGGCTGTTCGACCTTTTCGAGAATTTTTCTACCGTCGGCGGTTAATTCAATATGGTAACAGCGCCGGTCGCCCGGCACGCTCAAGCGCCGGATCAACCCGGATTTTTCCATGCGGTCCAAAAGCCCGGTAATATTCGACTTATCCACCAGCAACTGTTCGCCAAGTTCGCTTTGGGTCAGCGGTTTTTCAGAATACTTCAACACCATCATGATGTTGAACTGTACTTCCGAAGAAAGAAAATTACTGAAAAAATGTTTTGCCCGCTTTTTCAGCAAGATCCCGGTCCACCAGACGCCCATCAGCGCCTCGTGATCCCGGTCCGCGAAACTGACCAGTTCGCTATGACAGTATTTCTTTTCCATGTAAACCTCTCAAAATTATGATATGATAATTAGTTTATATGTAAACTAATTATATGTCAACTAATTTTTCAAAAAAAGTACCACTTTTCTTAAAAATAAACTTTTAACGCAGATATTATAGGAGCTTACGGATTCAAGTCTGGAGCAGGGTTATGCCGCGGTCTTCTACTTTGATTATGCGGGCTTTGTAAAGGCTGCCGACAGCTTTTTTGAAGGTTTTTTTGCTCATGTGAAATTGGCGTTCGATCTCGGCGGGTGTGGTTTTGTCATTCACTGCCAGGAAACCGTTATAGTATTTCAGCGCATCCAGGATTTGTTCGGCGGCGGTCGGCACGACTGCGCGATAACCCTGCGGCTGCAGCGCCAGGTCCAGCTTGCCGTCTTCCCGGATCTTTTTGACATAAGCTTTGGCGCGGTCTCCGGCCTCGATTATCTTAAATACCTCATTGCGGTAAAGCATGCCGGAAAATGCGCCGTTGACAATCACGTCAATGCCGATGTCATTGAAGCCGATCACCAGGATATCAACTTCCTGATTAACCTTGAAATCAACCGGGTCATAACGCAGAAATTCTTTCACTTTGGTGGTGGCGATTACCCGGTTGGTCTCTTCATCCAGCAGTACCCGCACACAATAGGACTTGCCCGGCCTCATATCATCAAGCTGCATTTTAAACGGCACGAGCAGGTCTTTCTCCAGTCCCCAGTCGAGAAACGCCCCGATCGGGGTTGTTTCTTTTACGGTAAGCAGCGCGAATTCGCCGACTATGGCTTTGGGCTTCAGAGTCGTGGCTACCGGACGGTCTTCCGAATCGGTATAAACAAATACTTCGATTTCATCGCCGACCTTCAAATCTTCCGGCACGTATTTATTGGGCAGCAATACCTTCGAAATTCCATCACTCAGGTAAAAGCCGAAGTCGGAATGGTTCCAACCCTTCAATTTATTGTATTCGCCGATTTTTATCATAAGAACTTTCTTTAATTGCTTTTTTTGTTAAGCCAGACGATACACTTTTAAATCAGGAAAACAAGGCCGCCATCCTTAATCCTCTTCAGTGAGCCAATTGCAAAACTCAAGTTTTGCAGGAATTCAGAAGTCAGAATGAAATTCAAATTCGGATTTATTCTGAATACTGCTTTCTGTCTTCTGTTTTGATTTCTACTGTCTACTGACTACTGACTACTGACTACTGACTACTGACTACTGACTACTGACTACTGACTACTGTCTTCTGTCTTCTGACTTCCGGAGTTGGCAAAGCCCGCCTTAGAACGACTGCGTTGCCAATATCCATAAAATAAGGATTCCGAACGAAAAAATCGTACTCGGCACCCCGTATCTGGCAAATTCGCGGAAAGAGATTTTTACGCCGCAGGCATCAGCGCCCTGCATCATAATAATATTGGCGACACTGCCGATGATGAACAGATTCCCGGCAAATGAATTGGAAACCGCCAGCACATAGCCATTGACCGGAGAACTGAAATCCAACAGCTTCACCAGCAGCATTACCGCGGCGGAATTATTAATCAGGTTGCTGAGCACTCCGGTAACCAGCGCCAGCACACAGGAATTATGCACGTCAATGCCGCAGCCGTCAGCCGCCTTGAGCATAGGCTCCATCATCCCGCTGTTGTAAAATGCCCCGACCACGATAAACAGACTTATAAACAGCAGCAAAATCTGCCAGTCAACCAGCGCCAGCACTTTTTTGCTCTCCAGCCGCTGACTGCATAACAGCAGCCCGGCCCCGGTCAGCGCCACCAGATAACGCGGCAGCGGGGTGAAAAATAAAATGATTATAATGCAGATCAGACCGATCCCCTTTGTCGCCCGCCAACTGTCGAATGGGGTTGTATCTTCGAGTACGGGTGGAACAATGTCCTTTTCCGCGAGATGAAAACTGCGGCGGCCAAGCAGATAGATGGTGCAGAAAGCGCCTGCCATGGACAAGGTGACCGGCAGCGCCGCCCACAGCATATACCCGCCGAAACTTAAATGCCCGACCTGGCCGATCAGCACGTTCTGGGCATTGCCGATCAGCGTCAGCGCACAGCCGATATTGCTGGAAAGCGCCAGCCCGATCAGGAAAGGAACAGGGTTCAGCCGTTTGCGCAGCAGTTCCACGGTAACGACAGGCGTAAACGCCAGACAGACCACATCATTATTGAGAAACGCCGAAAGCACGCCGCTGGTGACCATCAACAAGGCGAGAAAATATACGGGACGGTCCAGACGCAATGAAATCCGGTCGGCGACTTTATGATAAAACCCGGCATAATGCAGTTGCGATGCGATTACCATCAAGCCGAAAAGCAGCAGCACCGTTTCAAAATTAATGGAATCCACAGCTTTTTGCAATGAAATGCAGCCCAGCGCCAGCATGGCTATCGCGCCCAGCAGGACGATTGCGGCACGGTCCAGTTTGAGTCCCCAGACATGGCCGACACCCAAGCCGATATAAGTAGCGCAAAAAATAATCAGCGTCGCAACGGCTAAAAATTGATTGTCAATCTGATAAAATATATGCACCCTGCCCGCTCCCGTATTTATTTCTCCGGATATTGTAATAGAAAAATATCCCATCAAACCGGGAAAGCAAGAGCGCTCCGCCTTCGGCTTATAGCGAAATTAAGGCGGGGTAACGAATCTAAACCTTAATTTTAACGCAAAGGCGCAAAATCGCGAAGGAAAACAGAAAGAAAAAAGTCTTTTTAAAATTTGGCAAAGCCAAACTTTAAAAAATTCTCTTCTTTGCGCTTTTGCGCATTTGCGTTAAATTTTTCATTCGGAAGAGTCGCGAAGATGTAAAGGTTATTGTTTTACGGCTCCTAAGCGTCATGCCTCCGGTAAAATACTTGCGGCGAGGGTAATAAATTCCGGATATTTGCGGAACTCCGCTTGAAATAAGGCTCTGTAAAATTATATTGATTCTTTCGTGTTTTCTGTTGTTTTTCAACAATTTAGTAAATAAACTGTAAGATTTTCTAAGGAGACAAAAATGAAAATTCTTCACGACAAAGACGCAAACTTACGCTATCTCAGCGGTAAAACTGTTGCCGTTATCGGTTACGGCAGCCAAGGCAGCGCCCAAGCGCTCTGCATGAGAGATTCCGGCGTCAACGTAATTATCGGTTCGATCAAAGACGCGTCTTACGAAAAGGCGAAAAAAGACGGTTTCGAAGTGATGGATGTCTCTTCAGCCGCCAAAAAAGCCGACATTATCCACATTCTCCTGCCGGACGAATTCCATGCTCCGGTCTATGAAAAAGACATCAAGAAACACATGAAGGCCGGCAAGGTTCTCTGCTGCTCTCACGGTTTCAATATCGTTTACAAAGAAATCGTTCCCCCGGCGGATGTTGACGTAATCATGGTCGCTCCGAAAAGCCCGGCCACCGAAGAGCGCAAGGCGTTCCTCGAAGGTTTCGGCGTTCCCGGACTGGTCGCCGTCAAGCAGGATGCCAGCGGCAAAGCTCTGAAAATCGCGCTCGCGATGGCCAAAGCCATGGGCTTCACTCGCGCCGGATGTCTGGAATGTACTTTCGAACAGGAAACCTATGAAGACCTGTTCGGCGAACAGAACGTCCTCTGCGGCGGCCTGGTTGACCTGATGAAATACGGTTTTGAAACATTGATCGAAGCCGGATATCCCCCGGAAATGGCCTATTTCGAATGCGTACACGAAGTCAAACTGATCGTTGACCTCGTATTCGAAGGCGGCATCCAGAAGATGAACGCCGTTATTTCCAATACCGCGGAATGGGGCGAATACGTCAACGGACCGAGAATTCTTCCCCGCGACGAAATCAAAGCGCGCATGAAAGAATCCCTGAAAGATATCGAAACCGGAAAGTTCGCCAAAGAATGGCTCAAAGAAGCCAGAAGCGGCGCCAAGACCCTGTTAGCCAAACGCAAAGAACTGGGCAAACACCCGGTCGAAATCGTCGGCAAACAGATCCGCGAACTCTTCGAAAAGAAATAATTCTTTTCCATAGTAGTTTATACAATAACCCCTGCTGACAAAAAGCAGGGGTTATTTTTTTGTTTTTCATGGGATTCAGATGTTTGAATGATATGCTTGAAATGATATAATAACTTGATCCTATGGAAATTTGTATTTTAACAGGGCTTGCCCGCCGTAGGCGTGGATAGACAGGATAGTCAGGATAAGAAAAACCGTTTCACCATGAAGAAAATGAAGCTTTTAAAATAATATCTTCTGTCGTCGGAACTTCATTATCTTCATGGTGAAAAGTATTTGTCCTTTTCGTGTTTTTTCGTGTGTTTCGTGGTAAAAAAAAGGATTTCTCTGTGCCTTTGTGTCTCTGTGGTTATTTAATCAGACTGAAGCAAAAAATGAAAGGGGGAAAGGAAGTATGAAAAAAGCAATCGCGGTATTGGGATGTCTAATGTGGCTGGCGGCAGGGCTGGCCTGGGGTCAGGAAGCTTCGCTCAAGACGCTTCCCCCGTCTGTCGTCAAAACCGTTCCGGAAGCGGGCGACAGGAACGTGGACGCCGCGACAACAACGCAAATCAGGGTCACGTTCAGCAAGGAAATGCTGGACCGAAGCTGGTCCTGGTCGCAACTGTCGAAAGAGTCATTCCCGCAGGTGCTCGGCAATCCGAAATATCTGGACGACAGGAAAACCTGTGTGCTCGACGTCAAACTTGAGCCGGGGAAAACTTACGTCATCTGGATAAACTCGCAGGTGTTCATGAATTTCAAAGACGCAGACGGCCACCCGGCGGTCCCGTATCTGCTGGTTTTCCAGACCAGATAAAAAGCAGTAACGGAGCATAACCCATATCAAGAACTGAATATCCAATAACGCGTCCCGTAAACCGGGATCCTGCCTTGCGGGAAATATCCAATGTCCAAGTTCATCCCCATCCTTCACCGGTTGGATATTGGGTGTTGGATATTGGGTGTTCAAATGAGTTCATCCTAGGTTAGCTTGACCGTACAGGAATTTGTATTTTTATCCCCGTTTTATGATTGCGCAGCAATCTTTGGAGTGCGGTGACCCTGCGCCGCTTTGGATTCAGGATAAAATCCGAGCAGCAGGCAGAAATACAAAAAACGGGGAAGAAAACCAAAGCGGCGCAGGAGTGCCGCAGTCCAAAGTCAGGCCGGAGCGCCTGACAAGGAAAGTTCCGGCGTAGCCGGTTAATGAGCATAACCCTCCCTAAAAACCGTAAATGAAACTCACTTCTTGATCTTTTCCGTCCAGTTTTTGCCGATGAAATTGCTGACGGTTCCGTCTGCAAAGAGAACGTTACCGAAATCTTCATGATTGCGTGGTTTATCATAGAGAACAGGCGATTTCTGGTCGGATTTTTCGTTCAGTCCGCCGACATAAACATAATCTACGGTCTCTTCCGTCAACGGCTGCTTGTCCTTGCCTAATGCTGTTTTAGTGCTTGAACAGACATATACCGCATAATCGGTAAGATAATTATATTTTCTCAAATATTCCAGTCCGGCGGCTCCATTGGCAGGCGGAAAATTATCGTCATAATCCATGGCGTATTGCTGCAATGCAAGATGAATCTGCTTTAGATTTCCCATACAGGCAATTCGTCTCGCCCTTTCCGATGGACGTCCTTCGTTATTAGAAATAATCCCACACAGAAGAAAAATTACCCCGATACTGAAAACAAGGCTGCAACAGCTTAGCCGGCTGGCCTTATCCTTTATCATTTCTGAAATCAAACCAATCAAACCAATGATTAATGAAATGGCGCATAAAAGAATGGCAGGTACGCATATCCACGCCAACTCAGGTAAAAAAATACAGTAAATTAAAGGAGCAATACCAAAGATTACTGTTAACCCAAGTGATAATATCGCCATGCTGGATGCTTTATTTTTGCTCATATCAACCTCATTTCTTGATCTTTTCCGGCCAATCTTTGCCTTTGAAATTATTGACGGTTCCGTCTGCAAAGAGGACATTACCGAAATCTTGATGATTGCCGGGTTTATCATACAGAATAGGCGATTTCGGATCGGTTTTCTCATTAAATCCGCCAATATAAACATAGTCTACGTTTTCTTCTGTTAGCGGCTGAATGTCCTTGCCTCTCGCTGTTCTGGTGCTTGGACAAATATATACGGCATAATTGGTCAGATAATCATATTTCCTCAAATATTCCAGTCCGGCGGCTCCATTGGCAGGGGGGAAATTGCCGGAATAGTCATCCGCATATTGCTTTAATGAAAGCCAAATCTGCTTTATATTGCTGGCGCATGAAATACGTTTCGCTGGTTCCCTAGCCACGCCTTCAGCCGGGTGGCAATATACAATGAATATATTAAGAAGCACACTAAAACTACACATAGCTATTCCGTTATTACTCTTGCTCCTGATTGCTGCAATTATGCCACCAATTCCGAAAATAAAAGCAAGAATGCAAACGAGAGCCCCCATGTCTCTGTTAATCATCTCCATCGGCCTTATGCTGAGGGTTAAAATAATCACGATTTTTGTCGTGACTGATATTTTCTTTTTGCTCATATCAACGCTCACTTTTTGATCTTTTCCGTCCAGTTTTTGCCGCTGAAATTATTGACGGTTCCGTCTGCGAAGACGACATTGCCAAAATCTTCATGATTGCCTGGTTTGTCATACAGAATAGGAGATTTCGGATCGGACTTATCAGTCAATCCACCAATATAAACATAATCTACGGTCTCTTCCGTCAACGGCTGCTTGTCCTTGCCGCACACTGTTTTAGTGCTTGGACAAATAAATACGGCATAATCGCACAGATAATCGTATTTCCTCAAATATTCCAGTCCGGCAGCGCCATTTTCAGGAGGAAAATAGCCGGAATAATCCATAGCGTATTGCTGTAGCGAGAACCCAATGCATTTCATGGCGGAGGCACAGGTAATACGCCTGGCGCTTTCGCGTGACGAACCTATAAGAATGCAATTGAGAAGTATGCAAATAACGCATATAACCATTCCCCTCTTATTTCTCCTTATGATTTCTACAATTATGCCGACAACTCCAAAAATAGAACTCAAAACACAACAAAAAAGAAAACCCAAAAACCAAATGGGCAATCCTGGTCCTTTTAATGAGCCGTTAAATGACAGGTATCCTTCTCTCAAAATTATACCGATAATGATTAAAACAATCGCAACCAATGTCAGAACAGATATTTTCTTTTTACTCATATCAACGCTCACTTTTTGATTTTCTCCATCCAGTCTTTTTCTAGGATACCTCTGACTGTTCCGTCTACAAAGATAACATTTCCGAAAAACTCGTGATTATTGGGTTTGTCTAGGAGAATAAGGGCATTCGGATCGGATTTTTCATTTAACCCGCCGATATAAACGTAATCTACGTTTTCTTCTGTTAGGGGCTGATACTTTTGACCTTTCTTCGTGATAGTGCTTGGACAAATATATACGGCGTAATCAGTCAAATAATCATATTTTCTCAGATATTCCAGTCCGGCGGCTCCATTTGCTGGCGGGAAATATCCAGAATAGTCAGCGGCGTATTGCTTTAGTGCAAGATGGATTTGTTTCATATTACTGGCACAGGAAATACGTTTCGGGACTTCGTATGCCGCGTCTAGCGGCGGCAAACAAATTCCTGTGAAAATCAAACTTAAAAACGCGCAGATACAACATATAGTTTTACCTTCATAATTTTTTCTTATAATCTCTGTAATTAAGCCGCTGATTCCGAAAAGAAAGCCGGCAACACAAACAAGCAATGCTATTCCCCCCATGAATGATCTATGCGTCGGCAATCCGTAATAAAGCGCATATCCTTGGGAAACGGCATTAAAATAAATCACAGAAATTATACCGACAACGGTTAAAATAATCGCGCCCCATGTCGTAACAGATATTTTCTTTTTACTCATATCAACTCGCTTTTATAAAATTTCAATGAGGGGCCAGCAGGGAGAACGGCCACAGCGGGATATTGCGGAGGATGCCGTAGCTGACGATTATAAACAGCAGACTCCAGCCGGTATAAGGATGCCACAACCATTTTTTATTGAACTGCAGGATAAGCAACGCCGGCAACAGGACAAACAACAGCGGATTTTTGGCAGCCGCGCCTACGATATCGCCGTGCAGCAGACAATGCACTGACCTCATGGTTCCGCATCCGCTGCAATAAAAGCCGGTCATCTCGTTAAAAACACACGGCGGAGCCAATTTGGATTCCGCCGGATTGATTACATATAACAGCAACAGGAGCAATAATAATGCTCCTGCCGCTAAGGAAATTTTGACGGTGCGGCTCATCAATTTAGGAACTATCATAAAATGACCTGTTAAATTAACCGGCTCCGCCGGGATTTGTATCTTTGTCAGGCGCTTTGGCCTGACTTTGGAGTGCGGCACTCCTGCGCCGCTTTGTTTTACAGCAGCCTGACCGTCACCTCGCGTACCATAACCAGTAAACTTTCCAGCGACGGCAAAAGCTGTTTTATCCTGCCCCAGGCATAATCCAAAGCGAAGCAGGGGCTTCGCACTCCAAAGATTGCTGCGCAATCGTAAGAATCGGTAAAAATATACAAATTTCTATACGATTAAATTACAATTTCTTATCCATTCAAGCTATCTGGTAAAATTTGAATGTTGCGGGGCAATAAGGGACGAGAAAATCATACATGCCACACAGAAAGTGATGTAGGCCAAGCCGACCCCGAAAGCAATCCAGCACCACATTTTGGCTTTCCGGGAAGATTCCAGCGCGCCCTCGATATTGCCGGCGGCGACTCTTTCCGGAACCTGGGCCGCATAAACGATGGCGGGAATGCCGAACGGCAAACAGCACAGAACAGTTACAATAATTGCGAAAACCAAGTATGACTGTATTTGAGGCTGAGGTGCTGCCTCGGCGGCGGTTGCCACAATTACGGTTTGTTTAAGTTGTTCATTACAGCTTATACAGGCTGTGACATTGTCATCATTTTTAGCTCCGCACTTTCTACAGAACATTTTTACCCTCGTGGTTAAATTACCATTCCCTGTGCATTCAAGCTATCCACAACAGGTTCTTTTCTTAATGTTGCTGGGCGCTGGAAAGAAGGAGCGGCAAACATGTCATCGCCGTATAGATAATCATGAAGGCCAGGCCGGCCCCGAAAGCAATCCAGCACCACATTTTAGCCTTTTTGGAAGAATCCAGTGCGCCCTCGATATTGCCGGCTGCGACTTTTCCGGGAACCTGCGCGGCATAAACGATGGCGGGGATACCGAACGGGATACAGCATAGAACGGTTACGATAATTGCGAAAGCCAAGTATGATTGTATTTGCGGCTGTGGCTGAGTTTTAGGTTGAGTTTGAGGCTGTGGCGCGGCCTCGGCGGCGGTTGCCATAACTACGGTTTGGTCCATTTTTTCATTGCAGCTTACGCATGTCGCTGCGTTGTCTTCATTTTTGGCTCCGCACTTTTGACAGAACATTTTTTACCCCCGTTGCTTGATGAGTTACTCTTGCTATCTCCAATGGCTGATTATCATACCCGCGCAAGAACAATAAATCCAGTTTAAATTTTTTAAAACTTGAAAAAAAATCCGGTTAACCACAGAGACACAGAGACACAGAGACACAGAAAAATCCTCTTTTTACCACGAAACATTTACCCGCCGGAGGCGTGGCACGAAAAAACACGAAAAAAAGACAAATACGCTTCACCATGAAGATAATGAAGATAAGACATAGAAGTCAGCGTATGACTGCGACGCCAGCAGTCATACGCTGACTTCAGGATTTCTATGTTTCCCCCTTTTCGTGAGTTTCGTGCTACTATCCGCCATAATCTTGTTTTTTTAGAAAGATTTTTATACAGTCGTTTTCATAAGTTTTTAAATTTCAACGTTTAAAATGCTCAGCAATGCAGTAGAGAATTTCCGTCATTTTATCCGTAAAATTAAAGTTCAGGAGGAGGGTCGCGAGGGGGAACCCGGAACTGTCCGTCCCGCGACTGCGGGACTGCAAACAAATAATTGTTTCCAACTACTCGCCACCGGCGGCTCGCCGGGCGTGATCCAACGTTCCCGCAGTCGCGGGATTGGTCGCCGGAACGGCGAAATACCAAAGGATTTTTTCTGTTAAGCTTCATATTTTATCCTGTATATCCTGCGTATCCACGCCAACGGCGGGCAAGCCCTGTTAAATCATAAAGCCGGTCAGACGACCGGCGCTCCCAGGTTTTTGTTCTCCCCTTTCGTGAGTTTCGTACTTTTCGTGGTAAAACGGTTTTTCTTATCCTGTATATCCTGTATATCCACGCCTACGGCGGGCAAGCCCTGTTAAAATACAAATTCCTGTACGATTTAATTATTTCTATTCAAAAGCTTGCACACGGGATAATATTGCATTAAACTATTGTTATCATCTGAAGGAATAATTACTATGAGCGAATCAATTCTTTATAAAATAGACCCCGCCGTTATTGCGTCATTGCTGTTTACAGGCATGATTTGCGCGTTATATCTGGGCAGATATTTATCAACAAAATTTGACAGCAATATTGCCAAAGGCAAAAATCCGCTTAAATCAACCGTGATCGCGGCAATATTGGCGCTGTTCGGCTTTCTGCTGGCGTTTACCTTCGGCTTGAGCGGAAACAGATTTGATGACAGACGGAAAATAGTGGTGGAAGAGGCTAATTGCATTGGAACCGCAATTCTCCGCGCGGATTTGTACCCCGATCCGACCAGGACGGAATTAAGAAATTACTTTAAAAATTATTTGGCCGCGAGACTGGATTTTTACGAAGCGGGCGACAATAATGCACTGGTGAAATTATCATTTAACAAAGCAGATGTTTATTCAAAATTACTCTGGAAAAGAGTAACCGCCCTTTCCGGTAATAAAGATATGTTTGTCCCGACTATGCAAATGGTGCCCGCGCTTAATTCAATGTTTGATATCGCCGCCTCCAGAAATAACAGCCGGCAGGAAACCGTGCCGAATTTAATTGTTATTTTTCTATTAGTGATTTCTTTAATCAGCGCTTTTTATATTGGCTATTTATCTACTGAAGAGAATAAGTTAAGCAAGATGATAGTCATAGGTTTTTGTCTGCTGGTGTCTATCGTCATTTATATTACCCTGGATTTGGATATGCCGAGAAAAGGCTTAATAACCCTTGATGTGAGTTATCAATACATGTATGAATTGAAAAATATGCTGGAATAAAGATAAAGATTTCAGCGTATCATTGCGTCTAATACCCCGATTATCGCGCCGATGAGGATCAGCCAGGTTGAATTGATTTTGAAACGAATCAGCGCCCCTAAAGAGACAAGGGCTATCAGGACAGTAAGGGTATCCGTCAGCGAAGCCCGGCCCAACTGCCAGGTCACCGCGGCCATCAGGCCGAGCGACGCCACATTTACGCCGTCCAGTAAACTGCCGAACCAGACCGAGTTGCGTATTTTGGGAATCAACGGGTTGGAAATGGCGACAAAAATGAAGGACGGGAGGAAAATGCCAAGGGTCGCCAGCAGCGCCCCCGGCGTTCCCCCAAGAATGAAGCCGATAAAGGTGGCGGTGGTTAATACCGGCCCCGGAGTCACTTGCCCGATAGCGACCGCATCAATCAATTGCCGGTCAGTAAGCCAGCCTAAACGCACCACGAAATCAGCATGGAGAAAGGCAAGCAGCACGTAACCGCTGCCATATAGCACCGAGCCGATCT
>TBL_comb47_HYPODRAFT_10003863_pt1 | contig 17507 bp, 19 predicted proteins | sample TroBogypolimnion_40_FD_10682 | JGI IMG/M metagenome (IMG submission 10682)
CCTTGTTGTTCCCACTCATAGCAAGATAGATACATTGCTTTTTGTGGTGCACCCGGACATTTAATTGGCATTGGTGGTTGAGTAAAGATTGCTTTGCCAGATTTCATGTTCTTGACTAGCTCCCATGTATAGGGAGAGTAGTCATAACTGTAGTTTGATGTCACACCATTTTTCCCAATAGTGTCTATCAAGCCAGGGATGGCATCCCAACTTGTTTTCAATCCAGTTGCTACCGCGAGATATTTGTATTTGATGGGCTCGCCACGGGCAACATTTACTTCATTGGCATCTGGACTAAAGCCAGTGATTTTGTCTTTAATCCAGGTGACTCCTTTGGGTATAACGTCTTTAGTATTTCTCTTGCTATCTTTGACATTAAATGCGCCCCCACCGACCAAGGTCCAGGACGGCTGATAGTAGTGAACTTCAGATGGCTCTATGACGCCGATTTTTAGCGCTTGATCACGATTTTTCAAGCTTGCAGCAAGCCCTAATCCTGCCGCTCCGCCTCCAGCGATCAGGACGTCATAGACTGTATTCTGTGGCTGATGACTCATCTTTTCTCTCTTTCTATTCAATGGTTATATAGCTGACTTTTCTATATAACTAAAAGTAATACACATATAAGGGTTAGTAATAAGTGTATTTTTACCAGCATTATTAAATAATTGCACCTAGAAAAATTACTTAGGTGAATGAGAGATGAACCCAGTCGTAAAAGGCTTTTTTGATCCAGATACTTGGACGGTTACTTACGTTGTTTACGAGAAAGCGGGTTCTAAATGCATCATCATCGATTCAGTATTGAGCTATGACCCCAAGTCAGGGCGAACCCATACCAAGATGGCGGATCAGGTCGTTGAGTTTGTAAAACAGAATGATCTAAAAACCGAGTGGATTCTAGAAACTCATGCTCATGCAGATCACGTTACTGCGGCCCCTTATCTAAAAACTAATTTAGGTGGCAAAGTTGCCATTGGGGACCACATTTCATTAGTGCAGGGCGTTTTCAAGAGTATTTTCAACTTAGAAAACGCATTTCCAACAGATGGATCTCAATTTGATCATCTTCTCAAAGATGGCGAGGAGGTTCATTTTGGCAATTTGAGTTTCAAGGCGATCTTTGTGCCCGGCCACACCCCAGCCTGTATGGCATATCAAGTCGGCGATGCAATTTTTGTGGGTGACACAATGTTTATGCCAGACGTCGGAACAGCCCGTTGTGATTTCCCCGGCGGTGATGCCCATGTCCTCTACCAATCGATGAAGAAAATTTTGAGTTTTCCGCCGCAAACTCGTTTATTCATGTGCCACGACTATCCCCCTAATAATCGTCCCGTTCAATTTGAAACTACCGTTGCGGAACAGAAAAAGTCCAACATTCATATGCATGATGGCATTACTGAAGAGCAATTCATTGAAATGCGCACAAAACGTGATGCCACCTTAGAAATGCCCGTTCTGATTCTTCCTGCGATTCAGGTCAATATTCGCGCTGGTGAGTTTCCGCCAAAAGAAGAAAACGGAATTGCATATCTGAAGATCCCGGTGAATGCAGTCTAAGAATTTAAGTAAGAATTCAATTGAAGGAGTGTCGTTGTAATGGCAGATCAAAAACGTAGAGGTCAAATTAAGCAAGCGCCTGAGAACTTTGTTTCTCAAGATCTCATTGCTGACCTTAACCAAAATGGTATGGATGATACTCGGCGTGGCTTTATGCGCTCAGGCTTTATGGCTGCAATTGGTGGGGCAGTTGGTTTGGGTTCATCTCTAAATGTCTTGGCAGCTGGTGAGGGAGACCCTGCCATTTTAGAGAAGCAAGTATGGCAAACAACACTGGGAAAAAATGTTGCTACGATGCCCTATGGAACCCCATCTATTTATGAGGCAAATTTAATTCGCCGTGAATCTCCTGGTCTAACAAGAGTATCAGCGGCATCTGTTGCGTTTACCCCATTGCAGGGCTTATTCGGAATCATTACACCTAATGGACTGCATTTTGAACGACAGCATCAGGGCTGGTACAACGTTGACCCTGAAAAGCATCGCTTAATGGTGAATGGCTTGGTTAAACATAACCGCGTTTTCACGATGAATGATTTAATGCGCTTACCGTCGGTCTCACGCATTCACTTTATTGAATGCGGTGCTAACACAGGTTTGGAGTGGGGCAACGTTGCAGTCCCAACCGTGCAATACACCCACGGCATGCTATCTTGCTGCGAATTTACCGGTGTGCCTTTAGCGGTCCTTTTGGAGGAGTGTGGCGCCGACCTCAAAAAAGGTAAATATCTCTTGGCAGAAGGTGGCGACGGTTCAGGCATGACTCGCACGATTAATTTAGAAGATGTCTTAAATGAAGCGATCGTTGCTTGGGGCATGAATGGTGAGATGTTGCGCCCCGAAAATGGCTTTCCATTACGCTTGGTTGTTCCAGGTGTTCAGGGTGTTAGCTGGGTTAAATGGCTCCGTCGCCTAGAGGTCGGCGACATGCCATACGCAACAAAGGACGAGGCGGTGCACTATAACGATTTGATGCCAGATGGTATGGCGCGTCAGTACACATCGATTCAGGAATGCAAATCAGTTATCACAACTCCATCTGGCGGTCAGCAATTACTCGATAAAGGTTTTTATAACGTCAGCGGATTAGCTTGGTCAGGAAGAGGGAAGATTAAGCGAGTTGATGTCTCATTTGATGGCGGTAATAACTGGAAAACAGCACGGCTTGAAACTCCAATCTTGAGTAAGGCGCTTACTCGCTTCAATATTGATTGGGTCTGGGATGGTTCGCCAGTTATTTTGCAGTCGCGCGCTATCGATGACACGGGTTACGTTCAGCCGCCTATTAAGATGCTCAGAGACGTTCGCGGTACTCGATCCATCTATCACAATAATGCAATCCAATCATGGAAAGTGGACTCAAACGGGGAGGTTAGCAATGTACAAGTTGGCTAAACTCGCAAATGTCACCCTGTTTGTGGCGACATCATTCCTTATGCTTGGTTCGGCTTCAGCCCAAAATTCAAGTGTCCGTTTTCCAGGGATTGGGAGAGATGCAACTCCCGCCGAAGTTTCTGCATGGGACATTGATGTGCGTCCGGACTTTAAGGGGTTGCCCAAGGGGTCTGGTTCGGTAGAAAAGGGTCAGCAACTATGGGAGGCTAAGTGCTCTGTTTGTCATGGTACGTTCGGCGAGTCTAATGAAATTTTTACGCCTATTATTGGTGGCACCACTGCTGACGATATTAAAACGGGACGTGTAGCATCACTCTCAGATAGAAAACAGCCGCAGCGAACGACTATTATGAAGGTCGCTACGGTATCTTCTTTATGGGACTACATCTATCGTGCAATGCCATGGAATGCGCCTCGCTCCCTTACGCCTGATGACACCTTTGCCTTGGTGGCATACCTTTTAAGTTTGGCTGAAGTTGTACCTGATGACTTTGTGCTTAGTGATGCCAATATTGCAGAAGTGCAAAAGCGGATGCCAAATCGCAATGGTATGACTTTGAAGCATGGTTTGTGGAGCTCAAAAGGGAATCCTGACGTTCATGCAACAGCATGTATGACTAACTGCGTGCAGTTTGTGCAGATTGGTTCAGAGTTGCCTGCATACGCTAGGAATGCCCACGGCAATATTGCCGAGCAAAATCGTCAATATGGCCCATTCCGTGGATCTGACTCTACAAAGCCGCCGCTGACTAAGTTACCAGGTGCTTCAGCAGAAGGGTTGGCTCATGCTTCTGAAACGCATGCTGCTGGCAAAGGACCTGCAGCGCTGTTTAAGAGTGAAAACTGTGCAGCTTGTCATGCGATGAGCGGCAAGCTAGTAGGCCCCTCTGTTACAGATATTGCTGCGAAGTATCAGGGGCAGGCTGGGGCATTAGATAGGTTGATGGCAAAGGTAAAGAATGGTGGCTCAGGAGTTTGGGGTTCCATACCAATGCCTGCTCAGTCTCAATTATCTGAAGAAGATCGCAAAGCGCTAGTGACATGGGTGCTTTCCGGAGGCAAATAAGATGTACCCAATAAATGAATTGCATGGTTTATTGGGTGGTAGATAATATATTCACGTTAAGAGCTAATAAAGGAGTTTTTATGAATCAGCAGCGACGCAGTTTATTGAAATACTCGGCCGTTTTTGGCTTAATGGCTTCTGCCGGCCTCATTAGTGTGGCTCAAGCAGAAGAGTGGAATAAGGCAGCATTTGAGGGCAAGAGCTTAGATGATGTCTTCAAGTCATTGGGCACATCTTCGCCAGATAAATCAGCTGCCGTGACTTTAAATGCCCCTGATATCGCTGAAAATGGTGCGGTAGTTCCCGTTGGTATTTCATCAACTCTGAAGGCTGAGCAGATGGCAATTTTGGTTGAAAAAAATCCAAGCACATTGGCTGCTCAATTTTTCTTGCCTGCTGGCACCGAGGCATTTGTCACGACCCGCATCAAGATGGGTCAAACATCGAATGTTTATGCTTTGGTGAAGGCAGATGGTAAATGGTCAATGGCAGTGAAAGAGATCAAAGTGACTCTCGGTGGTTGTGGCGGTTAATTGACCATAGCAAATATCTATTTATAAATTATTGAGGAAGAAAAATGTCAGATCCAATGCGCGTTAGAGCAACCGAAAAAGACGGTATCGTTGATGTCAAAATTTTGATGAAGCACGATATGGAATCCGGTCAACGTAAAGATGCCTCTGGAAAAGTGATTCCAGCATGGTTTATCAATATGCTGAATGTAAAAGCAAATGGCAAGGATGTATTTAATGCTCAGTTTGGCTCGGCCGTTTCTAAAGATCCTTTTTTGAATTTCAAATACAAGGGCGCTAAAGGTGATAAGTTGGTAGTGAACTGGATTGATACCAAGGGCGATAAGCGAACTGATGAAGCAACAGTTTCTTAATTTTTGAAGAACATAGGCATATCCATGGCTCCAATATCAGTAGTTTTAAAGAGATCTCTAGTGCTATCGCTTTTATTGATGGGTGCGCAAAGCATTCATGCTCAGAGTGCAGCCGACGAGATTGCAAAATATCGAGAGATGATTGCAGATGGAAATCCATCAGAGCTCTATGAAATGTCTGGAGAGGAGTTATGGAAAAAACCAGCCGGCCCTAAAAATGCTTCCTTAGAAAAATGCGACTTAGGTCTTGGGCCGGGCATTGTTGATGGGGCTGCAGCTGTTTTACCAAAGTACTTTAAAGATACCAATCGAGTCCAGGATCTGGAGTCTCGTTTGATGACTTGCATGGAGAAGCTTCAGGGAGTTCCGTCCGAAAGCATTATTGATGCCAAGTTTGGTGTTGGCCCTAAGAAGGATATGGACGCTATTGTTGCCTATGTAGTGACGCACTCTAAAGGCAAAAAAATTAACGTAAGCACGACTCATCCAAAAGAAAAACAGATGTATGAAATGGGTAAGCGTGCCTTCTTCTACGAAGGTGGCCCATTTGATTTTTCATGCGCCTCTTGTCATGGGTCATCTGGTAAACGTATCCGTTTGCAAGACTTACCAAACCTAACAACTCATGATGGCGCGGTTGCAGGGTGGGGTTATTGGCCTGCGTATCGAGTTTCGAGTGGCCAATTCTGGACGATGCAGCAAAGACTGAATGATTGCTTTAGGCAGCAGCGTTTTCCTTATCCAATTTATGGCTCAGATGTGACGATTGCTTTATCAATGTATATGGCTAAGAATGCCAATGGTGGAATTATTCAAACCCCTGGACTAAAGCGCTAAGACTATGAAGACATCTACGATGACATTAATTAAGTTTTATCACCTTCTGTTTCTTGGTTGTGGCGCTATTGCTATGGTGGCCAATGTTTCAGCTCAGCAGAGACCTGATTCGCAGTTTCAAAAAATGATGAATAGCAGCTTCCGTACTGAAGGCATTGCTAATATTGATCGTATTGATCAGGATCCTACCCAGAAATTTTGCTCTGATCCTCAATTTGCATCCAGTAAGGCGGGAGCAGCTAGGGCGCTAGAAATTCAGAAGCAAAACATGGCTTCTATCAAGCCACCTTCGGATGGTAAATACATTGGTGATTGGAAAAGTGGCGAGGCGATTGCGCAAAGTGGGCGTGGTGCTACTTGGACGGATACGGCTTCAACACCTATCGGTGGTGGCTGCTACAACTGTCACGAGATAGATAAAAAAGAAATTTCATATGGAAATATTGGGCCAAGCTTATGGAATTACGGTAAGACGCGGGGTAATTCTCAGGAATTGATCGTCTACACCTGGAACCGTATTAACAACTCTAAGGCATATAACGCCTGCAGCAATATGCCTCGATTTGCTCACTTTAAGCTCTTAAATGAAAAGCAAATTCAAGATTTAATGGCATTGTTGCTAGACCCAGCTTCGCCAGTTAATCAATAAATGAAAGACAGGCCGACAGGTCTGTTTTCTGAAGGGGAATCTTTATGTCTTTAAGTCGTCGTGATTTCTTGCAGGCGCTTGCTTTTGCTTCGGCTGGTGGCATGGCTTTGCAATCCAATTTTGCAGGTGCACAGGTCTCAGCACAAAGGTTTTACGATCTTCCTAAGTTTGGCAATGTTCACTTGTTGCACTTTACTGACTGTCATGCCCAGTTGTTGCCAATTTATTTTCGTGAGCCAAATGTAAATCTAGGGATCGGTACTCAGGAGGGCAAGACCCCTCATTTAGTTGGCGAATATTTCCTCAAGGCAAATGGTGTAGCGCCGGGTACCCGCGATGCTCATGCTTTTACCTATTTAGATTTTGTAGCAGCAGCTCAGAACTACGGCAAGATGGGCGGCTTTGCTCACATGGCAACGCTAATAAAACAATTAAAGGCAGGGCGTCCAGGCGCACAACTGCTTGATGGGGGAGACACTTGGCAGGGTTCTGGTACCGCACTATGGACCAATGGTCAAGATATGGTTGATGCAGCATTGGCTTTAGGTGTTGATGTCATGACGCCTCACTGGGAGATGACTCTTGGTGAAAAGCGTGTTATGGAAATTGTCAATGGTGACTTTAAGGGCAAGGTTTCCTTTATTGCTCAAAATATTAAGACCTCTGACTTCGGGGATATGGTTTTCAACCCCTATGTCATGAAGAATATGAATGGCGTACAAGTTGCAATCATTGGTCAAGCTTTCCCATATACGCCGATTGCCAATCCTCGTTATTTCACCCCGGATTGGACCTTTGGAATTCAGGAGGAAAATCTTCAAAAGACCATTGATGAAGTGAAGACTAAGGGTGCCAAAGTGGTGGTACTTCTATCACATAATGGTATGGATGTGGATTTGAAGATGGCATCACGTGTCAGTGGTTTGCATGCTATTTTGGGCGGACATACCCATGACGGCGTTCCAGTTCCGGTGCAAGTGAAGAACCGCGGTGGCATGACCTTGGTGACTAATGCTGGGTCAAACGGTAAGTTTTTGGGTGTTTTAGACTTCGATGTAAAAGGCGGAAAGCCAGTGGACTTCCGTTATAAGCTCTTGCCAATTTTCTCGAATATGATTCCCGCTGATCCAACGATGTCAAAGTTGATCGCTAAGGTACGCGCTCCATACGAGGCAAAGTTAAATGAAAAATTAGCCACTACTGATGGCTTGCTTTATCGCCGAGGCAATTTCAACGGTAGCTTTGATCAATTGATCTTAGATGGGCTAATGTCTCAAAAGAATGCTGAGATTGCCTTTTCGCCAGGCTTCCGCTGGGGGACAAGTTTGCTGCCAGGTCAAGCCATTACTCGCGAAAATTTACTTGATCAGACGGCAATTACCTATCCGTACACCACTGTGACGAGTATGACGGGTGAGACCATCAAAACCATATTAGAAGACGTAGCAGACAATTTATTTAATCCCGATCCTTATTATCAGCAGGGTGGTGACATGGTCCGTGTAGGTGGTATGCAATACACCATTGATCCTGCTCAGAGTGCTGGTAATCGCATTTCTGATATGCGTTTAAATGGTAAATCGATTGAAGCCAGCAAGAGTTACAAGGTGGCGGGATGGGCGCCCGTTGGTGAGGAAGCCAAGAATGCCGGTGGTGAACCTATATGGGATGTGATTGAACGTCATCTCAAGGATGTGAAGGTTGTAAAGGCCGTTAAGCTCAATGAGCCCGTGATAAAAGGTGTTTCTAATAACCCTGGTATGGCGCCAATCTAAATCTTTAATAGAAAGTGATTGAGATGAAAAGAGTCTTTAGCTTAATATTTGTAACTTTGCTTGCCTTCGGTTTTAGTTCGGGTGTTCTCGCGCAAAAATCAGGAACAACAAAAGTTGTTTATCACATCGATGATGCTGAAACTCAAGGTCTCAAAGGATTGCGTAATATCCGCAATCACTTAGATACCTCACCCGATACAACGATCATCGTTGTCACTCATGCCAATGGGGTTGATATGCTGATGGAAGGTGCTAGAGACAAAAAAAATAATGTTGAGTATGCGCCATTAATTGGAGCATTAAAGTCTCGTGGCGTAAAGTTTGAAGTATGTGAGATTACCCTGAAGAACCGCAACCTCAAGAAAGATCAATTCATTCTGGATGCGGACTTTACGCCATCAGGCGTGGTTCGGGTGGCCGATCTTCAATATAAAGATGGCTTTGCCTATATCAAGCCATAGTGATTGATTGAAGTGATTTGTTTTGTGAGAAATCTTCTGGGGATCCTTATGGGGTCCCTTGTCTTGTTAGGTATCAGCTATTCTCAGGCAGCTTCATTGCCTGACAATGTTCTTATAAAGCCAGTTCAAGTAGCGCCACATACTTATTTTGTTCAAGGTCGTCCAGAAATGGGGAGTAGCGCCAATCAAAACTTCATTTCCAATGCAGGTTTTGTCGTTACTTCTGACGGTGTAGTTCTGGTTGATGCGTTGGGCTCGCCAATTCTTGCGCAAAAGCTAATTGCTGAAATTAAGAAAATTACAAATCAAAAGATTGTTGCGGTAATTGTGAGTCACTATCACGCAGACCATGTATATGGACTGCAGGAGTTTAAGAAGATTGGCGCTAAGATTTACGCACAAGGTGAGGGCAGAAATTATCTATCATCAGAAACTGCTAAGCAGCGATTGATAGCCTCCCGCGTGGATTTTGCTCCTTGGATTAATGGNCAAACCAAGTTGATTCNTGCAGACGTTTGGATTGACCAAAAAAGTAAACTCAACATAGGAGGTGTGGAGTTTTTCATTAATCGCGTAGGCCCTGCTCATGCCCCAGAGGATTTAATGGTGTATGTGCCCTCTGAAAAGGTATTGTTTGCGGGTGATTTAGTTTTTAGGGGGCGCATCCCCTTTGTAGGTAACGCTGACAGTAAGGGGTGGTTGCTTGCCTTGGATGAAATTGAGAAACTCAATCCAAGCGTTGTGATTCCTGGTCATGGAGCATATTCGGCAAAACCAGCTGAAGATATAACCTTTACTAGAGCCTATCTCAAATATTTACGCGAATCCATGTCAGCTGCGGCGCTCAATATGGACCCCTTTGAGGATGCGTATCAGCATACAGACTGGTCCGAATACGAAGGTATGCCGTTGTTTAGGGCGGCTAATCGTATGAATGCCTACAACGTCTACCTATCGATTCAGGCTGAATAGGATCGAAATGGTAACTTGGCTCTAAAATGGCTGTTTATGTCTTAAAGTACTGATTTGCAATGAAATTCGCTGCATTGATTCGTAAACCTCTTGCCTTGGCCATTTTTGGCTTAAGCGCAAATGTCTTTGCGTCTCCAAGCCTCGAGAATGGCAAAGACATTGACCAAACTAAGTGTTATTCCTGCCATGCAAAGAAATCAGGGTTTGGTAATGGTGACATGATTTATACCCGTGGCGATAGCAAGGTGAGGTCAATGGCTAATTTGAAGAAAATGGTCGGCCTTTGCAACACTGAGCTGCGTTTAGATCTTTTCCCGGATGATGAGGTCGATGTTGTTGCCTATCTTAATCATCAGTTTTATAAATTCAAACCCTAAATATTAGATATAGGCCCCATGGAAGTCGTTGATATTCACTCGTTAGGTAAGTCCGTCCTTTGGGCCACTTTTGCTATTACTTTTACTCTTGGCGCAGTAATGCAGAAAACTGGATTTTGTAGCATGGGCGCTATATCTGATGTATTCATTGTTTCTAGTTGGAATCGATTAAGGCAGTGGTTTTTGGCAATTGGAGTGGCTATTTTAGGGTTTACATTCTTGTCTCACTTTGGGTTGATTGATTCCCTTAAGACCATCTATACCAGCAATAAGTTTCTTTGGCTCTCCACTTTGGTTGGTAGCATCATGTTTGGTTTTGGAATGGTGCTGGCATCAGGCTGTGGCAGTAAGACCTTGGTTCGTATTGGTGGTGGAAATTTAAAGTCTGTCATTGTCTTTATGGTCTTGGGTTTAACAGCTTATATGACCTTGCGCGGATTTTTAGGGGTTATTCGCATCAACACTCTAGATACAGTTTTCATTACATTTGCTACATCACAAGACTTACCAAGTTTGCTGGCTGCTCCTCTTGGGGTTGAAAGGGCAAATCTGCATTTAATCCTTGGCCTGATTATTGGTTGTACGTTCATCGCTTATGCTGTATCCAGTAAAACTTTTAGAACTGCAGAAAATCTTTTCGCTGGTATTGCCGTTGGCTTAGCGATTACAGCTGTTTGGTGGGTATCTGGCAGCCTTGGGCATTTGGCAGAGGATCCCAATACGCTTGAAGAAGTATTTCTCTTAACAAATTCTGGCAAGATGGAGAGTCTTTCCTTTGTTGCGCCATATGCTTACTCATTAGATTGGTTAATGATGTATAGCGACACCTCTAAGGTTCTGACGATTGGTATTGTTGCGTTAGTGGGAATGATTTTGGGATCAGCAACAGTCGCTCTCCTTACCAAAACTTTTCGTTGGGAGTCATTTCGTAATACCGAAGATACGGCTAACCACTTGTTGGGTGCTGCGCTCATGGGTTTTGGTGGAGTTACTGCCTTGGGTTGCACTGTAGGGCAGGGGCTCAGTGGCATATCCACCCTTGCTCTTGGCTCCATATTGGCTTTGCCTGGTTTTATATTGGGTGGATACCTTGGTGTTCGCTACCTTCAACTGCGCTTAGTACCAAATCCTTGCGCTTAATCACCAACTCGGATTCTTAAATGCATATTGATTGGCTTTCCTTTACACCTATTCCATCATTGCTTGGTGGAATGATTTTGGGCATCGCTGCCGCACTCTATGTATTACTTCATGGCCGAATTTTAGGAATTAGTGGCATTGTCTCAGGACTACTACATTCCAAAGCAGGGGATATCGCTTGGCGACTAAGCTTGGTTCTAGGTTTATTGTCGGCCCCAGTATTGGCTGCTCTTTTTTTTGGAATTCGTCCAATAGTAGATATTGAATCGGATTGGTACGCAATCCTATTGGCGGGTTTATTGGTTGGATTTGGGGCCCAATATGGCTCCGGCTGTACTAGTGGTCATGGTATTTGCGGTCTATCTAGACTCTCACCTAGATCATTGGTTGCTACAGCAACATTTATGAGTGCGGGCTTCTTGACTGTCTTTGCAATACGACACATCCTTGGAGCTTAAGATGAGAAAACATATCGGCCTTTTAAGTCAATTTGCAATCGGGGCACTCTTTGGTTGGGGTCTCATCATTTCCGGCATGAGCAATCCCCAGAAGGTCCTGGGATTTTTAGATCTTGCTGGGCTATGGGATCCCTCGCTCATTTTTGTTATGGCTGGCGCAATTTTGGTTGGACTGGCAGGTTTTTATGTCGTCAGCAAACGAAGCGAAGCATTTTTTGGTGGTGCATTACATATTCCAACTAGAAGAGATATTTCAAAGCCTTTAATTATTGGTAGCTTTATTTTTGGTATTGGTTGGGGTATTGCAGGCATTTGCCCTGGTCCAGCCCTTGTTGCTTTAGGTGCTGGCTATTTAAAAGCCTTTGTTTTTGTTGTGGCAATGTTAGTCGGCATGAGAATTTGTGAGAAGTTCTTCACCGCCCATAAACAAAAGCCAGAACAGCCTTAATTTAAACTCTTATTAATTTTTAAAAACCTATTTAAAGAAGAGGGTGCAATGAGTCTTCCTATTACTTGTCATAACGATCAATTCGGCACTCTTGGCCAGATTGATCCCAGTCATTTAGCTGAAATTGCTCAGCAAGGCTATAAAAGCGTTATTAATAATCGTCCCGATGGTGAGGGCGGCCCTGATCAACCAAGCAGTGCCAGCATTCAAGCTGAGGCAGAGAAGTTAGGTTTGAACTATGCCTATTTACCAGTTGTGCCTAGTGCTATGACAGTTGAGCAGGTACGAGAAATGGCGCGTTTATTAAAAACGATGCCTGGTCCAGTGCTGGCATTTTGTCGCTCTGGTGCGCGCTCAAGCAATCTGTATCAACTTGCATTGCAAGTGAAATAAAGCAGCAGCACTCAATCGTAATGCGCATCACCATTCCTGAAGAACGTAAGCTAGTTCATGAAATGATCATGCCAATTCGTTGGGGTGATATGGATGCATATGGTCACGTCAATAACACCGTGTACTTTCGGTATATGGAGCAAGCGCGTGTTGAATGGATTACCTCTATGGGTTATGACGTAGCTCCCGGTCGTGAATCCATGTTGATGATGAATGGCTTCTGCAATTTCTATAAACAGCTCTCTTATCCTGGAGAGTTGATTCTGAAAACCTCGATTGGTGTTATTGGTAGGACCAGTATGGATGTCTACACCAGCATGGCTTTGGCGGCTACGCCTGATGAAGAGGTGGCAATTGGAGGTGCAACTATGGTGTGGGTAGATCTGACTACTAATAAATCCGCACCTTGGCCCGAGCATATTTTGCAGAAGATTGTCTAACGCTGCGGTATGCAACCTAGCAATCCACACATTCTTAAGCTAGATCAATTTCTATCAGAGTTAGATCGCTTTGATCTCATTATTGATGTGAGGTCTCCTGCTGAGTTCGCTCTAGACCATATACCGGGTGCAGTGAATTTCCCCGTTCTCGATAATGAAGAGCGCGCGAAGATCGGCACACTATACAAACAAGTTTCACCATTTGCTGCAAAGAAATTAGGCGCTGCTTTGGTTTCTCGTAACATTGCGAACCATCTTGAAAATAATTTTCTCGAGCTGCCACGTGAATGGCGACCTCTCATTTATTGCTGGCGTGGTGGCGAGCGAAGCGGGGCGTTTACACACATCCTCAACCGCATTGGCTGGAAAGCCATGCAACTAGAAGGTGGTTACCAAGGATTCAGGCGCACTGTGATTGATGGTCTTGAGGAGGCTGCTCAGCAGTTTTCCTTCCAGGTAGTTTGCGGCATGACCGGAAGTGGCAAAACCAGAATTCTTCAAGAGGCTCAAAAGCTAGGCGCCCAAGTCTTGGATTTAGAGGCTTTAGCCATTCACCGTGGTTCTGTGTTGGGTAATGAACCTAACATCGAGCAACCCTCGCAAAAAGGATTTGAGACTGAGTTATGGAATGCCCTGCGCTCTTTGGATCCCTCGAAGCCTGTGCTGGTGGAGTCAGAAAGTAAGAAGGTAGGCGGTGTTCATATCCCCGATGCCTTGATGGAAAAGATTCGCAATGGTGCTTGTATTGAATTGAGGTCAAGCACTCAAACGCGAGTGTCATGGCTTATGCGTGAATATCATCACTTTTTGAGCGATGCCGATAACTTTAAAAGCAAGCTTGCTTTGCTAACAGCGCATTATGGAAAAGTCCAAATTGCTAAATGGAATGATGCCATTGATGCAGGTCGGTTTCCAGAACTGGTGGAAGAGTTATTGGTCAAGCACTATGACCCATCCTACCAGTCTTCGATTGTGCGTAATTTTCCTCAATACAAGATTGAGCACTTTGTCCTGCTAGAGGATGATAGTGACAACGCCTTCGCCAAGGCGGCAAAGGCTATCGTCGATAAGCTAAAAGCGTAATCAGCTAAAAGCCTGTATGCCTGTTTGTGCACGACCCAAAATCAGGGCGTGAATATCGTGAGTGCCCTCGTAGGTGTTGACAACCTCTAAGTTCATCATGTGACGAACGACACCATACTCGTCAGAGATGCCGTTGCCGCCGTGCATATCACGCGCCATACGGGCGATGTCCAAAGATTTTCCGCAAGAATTACGTTTCATAATGGAGGTAATTTCAGGAGCAGCAATGCCTTCATCTTTCATGCGACCTAAGCGCAGGCATCCTTGCAATGCCATGGTGATCTCAGTTTGCATATCAGCTAACTTCTTTTGAATGAGTTGATTGGCGGCTAATGGCTTACCAAACTGTTTACGATCTAAGGTGTATTGACGTGCTGCATGCCAGCACCACTCAGCAGCACCTAATGTGCCCCATGAAATTCCGTAGCGAGCAGAGTTCAAACAAGTGAACGGACCCTTTAAACCGGAGACTTCAGGGAATTCGTTTTCGGCTGGGACGAATACTTCATCCATCACGATTTCACCGGTGATGGAGGCGCGCAGACCCATCTTGCCACTGATTTTTGGGGCGCTTAAGCCTTTCATACCCTTTTCAAGGATATAGCCACGAATGACCCCTTCATCATTTTTAGCCCACACTACAAATACGTCGGCGATTGGAGAATTTGAGATCCACATCTTTGAACCCGTCAAAGAAAAGCCGCCGGGAACTGTCTTAGCGCGAGTAATCATGCCGCCAGCATCAGAGCCATAGTTTGGCTCAGTCAAGCCAAAGCATCCGATCCACTCGCCACTGGCCAATTTAGGCAGGTACTTCTGTTTTTGCGCTTCTGTACCAAATTCGTTAATTGGAACCATGACCAATGAGGATTGCACGCTCATCATGGAGCGATAACCCGAATCTACGCGCTCGATTTCACGGGCAACCAATCCATAGGAAACATAATTTAAATTTGAGCCACCATATTGCTCGGGGATGGTGATGCCTAAAAGGCCAAGCTCACCCATTTCGCGAAAGATGGCTGGGTCGGTAGTTTCATTACGATAGGCATCTTGAATACGCGGCATTAAACGGCCTTGGGCATATTCTGCAGCTGCATCACGAATCATGCGCTCGTCTTCGGTTAACTGTGTATCGAGGAGAAGTGGGTCTTCCCAATTGAAGCTGGCTTTACTCATGGTTTTTGGTCATCCTGTCATTAATTTTGCCTGCATCCTGCGTAATTTCAGGAATGCAGATATTCTTCTTTCTATTATCCATTTTTCTAGACTTATGGACTCACCAAGACGTCACCATCGCTATTACGACCTGATTCTGGCTGCCTTTGTGGTTGTTCTCCTGTGCTCGAACTTTATTGGGGCAGGGAAGGCTGCCGTAGTCGACCTGCCTTATTTTGGACAGGTGCCTTTTGGTGGCGGCATCTTGTTCTTTCCCATCTCTTATTTCTTTGGCGACATCCTGACTGAGGTCTATGGCTACGCGTATGACCGTCGAGCCGTATGGGCTGGTTTTGCAGCCTTGGCATTTGCGGCGATCATGGCACAAATTGTGATTGCCTTGCCGGTTGCGCCTGGGGCCTATATGGCGAACTATCAACAAGGCCTAGAGACTGTTTTTGGAAACTCTTGGCGTATTGCCCTGGCCTCAATGTTTTCTTTCTGGTGCGGCAGTTTTGCCAATAGCTTTGTATTGGCGAAGATGAAGATATGGACTCAAGGCCGCTTCTTATGGATGCGCACTATTGGATCAACCGCAGTAGGGGAGTTGGTGGACTCCTCATTCTTTTATATGCTCGCTTTCTACGGTCTATGGCCTACCCATGAGGTTATTCAGGTGGCTTTAGCTCAATACGCCCTGAAAACAGCCTGGGAGATCCTAGCTACGCCTTTGACCTACTGGGTTGTGAATTTCCTCAAGCGTAAAGAAAATGAGGATTATTACGATATTCATACGAATTTCACGCCATTTCGGGTCAAACTCTAATCAGGGTTCCTAATTTCAGGCTTTCCCCGCCCTAAACCGTTAAAATAACGGTCTTTGCCCCCAGTCTAGGGGGTATCTATTGAATTGAATTTCAGAAAGCTAGAAAACATCCGTGCTGTCCGCATCTAATATCACCATGCAGTTTGGGGCAAAGCCTCTGTTTGAAAATATCTCCGTGAAGTTTGGTGGCGGTAATCGTTATGGCCTCATTGGAGCAAACGGTTGCGGTAAATCTACCTTCATGAAAATTCTGGGTGGCGAATTAGAGCCCACCAGCGGCAACATCAGTCTAGACCCAGGTGTTCGTCTAGGTAAATTGCGTCAAGATCAATTCGCATACGAAGATGTGCGCGTTCTGGATGTGGTGATGATGGGTCACGAAGAAATGTGGAAAGCTGCTGCTGAGCGCGATGCGATCTATGCAAATCCAGAAGCGACTGACGAAGACTATATGAAGGCTGCAGAGCTCGAAGGTAAGTATGCCGAGTACGGTGGCTATACCGCAGAAGCAAAAGCAGGCGAGTTGTTATTAGGAATTGGTATTCCAATCGAACAACACAATGGACTAATGAGCAATGTTGCTCCTGGTTGGAAGCTCCGTGTATTGCTTGCTCAAGCCTTATTTTCAGATCCAGATGTTTTGCTCTTAGACGAGCCAACCAATAACTTGGATATTCACTCTATCCATTGGTTAGAAGACATTCTGAATCAGATTAAAAGCACCATCATCATCATTTCCCATGATCGCCACTTCTTGAATGAAGTCTGTACGCATATGGCTGATATGGACTACGGAACACTGAAGGTCTATCCAGGCAACTACGACTCCTACATGCTTGCCTCTGTACAGGCAAGAACGCAACAACTTAGTTCTAACGTGAAGGCCAAAGAAAAAATTGCTGAATTGGCTGCTTTCGTAGCCCGCTTCTCGGCAAATGCTTCTAAGGCGCGTCAAGCAACTTCACGTCAACGTCAGTTAGAGAAGATTGAAATCGTAGAAGTAAAACCTTCATCACGTCAAAACCCATTTATTCGTTTTGATACTGAGAAAAAATTGCATAACATGGCAGTAGAGTGCAATGCGCTTACCAAAGCCTATGACCGTGTGATCTTTAAAAACTTCAAGCTCGGTGTTCGTGCTGGTGAAAAAATTGCCATCATTGGTCAGAACGGTGCTGGTAAGACAACACTTCTAAAAACCATTCTGAGTAAGCGCTTTGACGGTATCGCTGCTGATAGTGGCGATGTGAAGTGGGCTGAGAATGCTAATGTTGGTGTTATGCCACAAGACAATACTGAGATGTTCGCAAAAGACGAGTTGCTCATGGATTGGATGAACAACTGGCGCAACACCGGTGACGATGATCAAGTGATTCGTGGCACATTGGGTCGTCTCTTATTCTCTGGCGACGATATTGGCAAGTCTGTCAAAGTGCTTTCCGGTGGTGAAAAAGGAAGAATGATTTGGGGCAAGCTCATGCTCCAAAAATATAACGTTCTCGCAATGGATGAGCCAACCAACCATATGGACATGGAATCGATCGAGAGCTTACAAATTGCGCTCGAGAAATTCGATGGCA
>TBL_comb47_HYPODRAFT_10003864_pt1 | contig 17506 bp, 13 predicted proteins | sample TroBogypolimnion_40_FD_10682 | JGI IMG/M metagenome (IMG submission 10682)
TACCGGGCGACATCAGAAAATCTGATGAGAAATAACCCCAATCCCGGGTTTCGGTATCGCCATCGGTGGTTACATTCAAGGTCTGTTCCCGGTACACCTGCAATCCTCCGGTTGGAGGTGGTGTCGGAATGATCCGGGCAATGAGAGAAACTAACTCAATGACCTTTCCTTCACCTGGTGCCGGGATGATCTCATTTTTCTCGGTCAGATGAAGACTTTCTTCTTCAGTTATGGTATGTTTTCCTGCAATGACGGGAGAAGACTGGACATTGAATAGCCAGTTGTAGAGTTCCGTAAAGTTCTCATTGATTTTCTTCCCTCCAACGCGAAGTTTGTCGCCTCGTTTATCATCGGGATAGATGCCTATGTTGATTTCTTGTCTTGCCATAGTCAATATATTGTTTGGTCAAATGAAATTTCCATGTCGTCAAATCCTACTTCAGTGTTATCCCAAGTCAAAGGCTGTGGTACCTGTACCGGATTGGCTGAGCTTGGCGGAACATGAACCGAAAAGAAAGAGTTCTGATAAGAGCGTTCGTATTCGATTTCCAGGTTGTACAGGTATTCTCCATCCTTTAAAAATGGAGTCACTTTGGCTGTTTTTACTACAATCTGGAATAATTCATTATTTATCTGCTCATAGGCTTCCAGGGAAAGCAGAAGCTCCCGCAGACAATTCTTTTCTTGCAAGGATATCCATCCGGAATTGGCTTTGCAGCTTTCAGTTTCTTTAGCGCTGAATTGTTTGGCGGGAGCATTGAAGAAGGAATACTTTTCTTCCCGAACGGTAGTTCCTATCTGACGTTCATATTCCAGGTTTAGTTCTGATTTGCCTAAAAACCTGAAAGTATCATAAGCGGAAAAGGAATTATGGTAAAAGAAAACCTTTTCATTCTCAAACACACGGGTATCATTATAGAATAGCCTTCTCTCAGACAGGTACTTATCATTGCTGTCCATTAAAAAAACTTCCCAGGATTGAACAGTTTTTCCATATTGTGCATTCACCAGGTCAAGGTGATCAAACCCGACTTTGAATTCCACCACAGTAAACGAAGGATATTTCTGTTGTTCCGTTAAATTGACCACCTTGTGTGTAGTATCTGTAAAAGTGATGATCATAACCAACCGGTAAAGAATCCCTGTTGGATTGTCCTGAAACAGGAAAAACAGTTTCTCCAAAACTCCTGAACGGGAATATTTCGAAGTTGGAAGCCAAGTCAGAAATTTGAGCTGATTTGCAGGGATTGAGAAATATTCCAGGTTGTTCTCATTTAAAGAAGTCAATAGTTCATGATTTAGCCCTCCGGCTAGTGCATATTTCCAAGCATCAGGGCGTAAGCCTTTAACCATACCTGCGATGCTTTCTGCAAACGATGCACGGTATTTTAATAGGTAATCCCATCCATGAATTTTAACGATTCCATTTGCCTCCGGAAATTCAAAGCGTGGTATTTGCCAAGTTGCAAACTTTGATGATAGATAATCTGAGATGTCAAAACTTGCACAGCCAGTGGGATCAGCTGGTTTTATATCTTCTCCAATTGGATTATTATACGAATCTCGAATTAGGCAAAGGATACCAAAGTAATCCTGGTAAACATCATCGGTTCCGGCAGTGTTTATGCCTTGTGCTACTCCTAAAACTCCGACATTGGATAAGACAACTGTACAATCGGCCCCTGACTGCCTTGCCTGAAGAATGATCTTTCGATGGCTCACCCCAGCAGGATCCAACGCTATGGTGAAATATTTCTGGATATAGTAGTTTTCAATGAAACACTGATAGATATTATTGGCAAAGTCATTGAATGATTGCCCGGGATAACCCACTCCAAACAGATAACCGTCATAACCGGTCAGCCCGGCTGTTTTAAAGACCAGGGTTTTACCTGCAAACTGAAGAGTGAAAGAATGACCGATTGTTGTATCAACTCCGGATACTACCAGTTCGAAGTAGGCATAAGTGCCCAGCGATAGAATGTAAATATCGGAGCACCCCTCAAAAATGACCGGATTTCCGGCAAAGGAAATGAGATTTGGGGTTTGCGTAACATCGATCATGGTGCAATAGTACCCTAAGATAACAATGGAATAAAGGACAGAATCAGGGAGCCGAGAAGCATTTGAGCTGAGTAGATTTGATTGAGGATTTATTGAGTGTAACAGCAATTTCACTGATCAGATAATTTATGCCATTTATGCAGTAACGCTTTGTAAAGTCCAGATCTTTCAGCTCTATAAAATCCATCTGTTTTTCAATCTTAACACTCTTTCTGCTATCCATGATCCAATTCACCCAATCTTTCCAATAGAGGTTGAACAGTCCATTTGAGCCGGTATAGCGAAGCGAGAAGTTGTTGTCATAAGCCAATCCCCGAAGCTGTTTTGGGGTACCATACCAGCCGAACATTCCAACCCAAAACAAACGTGGAGTGATCTTCTGGTTATCTGTGCCCAGATTCCCGCAAGAAACAACTCCACCTTTATCAGACAAAGAAGAGAAGATCGTCTCGAATTTGTTCTTGTCATCTCCCCATTTGTAGAAAAACTTATCAGTCAGGGTTGGTCCGTTTGTCAGTTGTTGCCACTCTATGAGATATGAAATAGGATTGACTCCCAACTGCCACCAGGAGTTTGTATCAACGATATAATAAATGTCACCCAGCCATGTAAAGGGATACGGAGGAATATCTGAAAAACTCTGTACTGATCCTTTGATATAGTCGGTGATTCCTTTTTCCTGATCCAACAAGTCCTGGTAAACCTTATCCCCGGAATCGGGACCCAAAAGAAACCGAAAACCCGATATCGGATCAGCGATCTCCTGGGTGATTGTAAGAATATTCCTGGAAAACTCTATCACTTCAGAGTGAAGCAAGACTTCTTTGTTGCCAACAATTCTGACAACCCTTTGTCTTGAATCAACCAGAAAGCTGCAATTGAACCATTTTTCCAGTCCACCAATGAATTCGCTTACTTTCAGCTTTGGCAAAAAGCGACAATAATATAGCTGTTGAAGGCCGAACAAGACTTCACTGATATTTACCGAATGGTAGATCACCAAGCGGGAAAGCTCGACGCTTGATGTAAAGAAATCATCTTGCAAACGGTAGCCGCAGTTTTCGGCCAGCTTATTCAAAACAAATTTCAGGTAAAGAAACGGAATCAGGATTGTGCGATGCTGACCGTCTGTTGTTACTTTGTGAAGCTTCCCGTCAGCAAAGATCAGATTGTAAGCCTGGAGTTCAGGATTGGTTGCCTGTGGATCCCAGAAGTCAAGGTTAGTGATTTCGGGCATAGAAAAATCACAATCCGGATAAAAATGAGTCAATGACCAGTTGAAATAATCCATCCCCAGGTCATCACTGGCGAAGTCTTTCATCCCAAAATCCATCCGGTTTAAGATAAGGTCCTTCACCTCATAGTTGAAGTTACCCTTGTTGATATAAAGGGTACCTTCAAAGGTTTTGTCTGAGGCCGTCTTGATCTTTATCTGACCGGTATAAAGAACCATTCCGTTCCAGCGGATACTTCCTTCATATGTTTCGTAAATACTCTGAGTTGATGAAATCCTGTTTTTCCATCCTAGGATTGACATGTTCCTTGGTGTTGAAGGAACCTTGAATGGAAAGGAATAATCGCCAACATCATTAAACAAAGGTGATTTAAGGTTCAAGGAAACCGAAAAATCATCGGATAAGTCAAGTGGTTGGTCAGCAATCTGTATGGAGAGCATAATGCGTTACAATTATTTTGAAACTTCGGCTTCAATCTGGTTAACCTTGTTTGTCGTTTCTCGTAAATGATCAAATGAGATGAAGGCAGGAATACCGCTTTCGATCAAAGAATTCAGCTTGTTTATACTGGCTATGAACTCGGGATCGACCACTGAGGGAACTCCTGCCGGTGTTGAAGCCGGAGAATCCATATATCTGCCAACTGCACGTTGGGGAACCCTTGCAAAATTGATCGCATCGATGACATGAGGGTAATTTACCATCAGGTTCTTTGTTGTTTTGGGATCAATGACTATCTCCTGCCCGGTCTCGCTGATCAGTGTCGGGGTTGAATACAGTCCGGTCTCGGGTGAATTTACTAACGGAACATCACGATAGAGCTTATTGTCATCCTGGCCAATCACCGAATAGCGGCCACGGGCTGCTTCCGGGACCTTTTGGCTCAGGATGTAACCGATCTGGATTGCTCCCAAAGCGGCAGTAATGATAGAAAGCACGATCCCAACACCCGGGCCTGCCCCAAGTGCTGAAGCAACCGCCGTGGCAACACTGATCAAGGCATTGAACAAAGCGACTTCTTTGTTACGAACAGCCTGATCATGTTCCATCTTTTTTCGTTTCTTATCCAGATCCTTATCCATCCTGGATACCTGCGAATCATACTGCTCTTTTGTGATGAGCTTGGCATCAAGTTGAGCCTGAAGGTTTGCTTTCTTCTTATTGTTGGCTTCTTCATCTTCCTTTAGCTGCTGGTTCTCAGCATCTGTTTGCATGGAAAAGATGGCAGCAAGTCCGTCTACAGCGCCTTTTGCAAGGGAGATGGCATCATCAGCCACTTTTTTAGCAGTATCTTTGGAAAGCTGAAGCTGTTTTGCAGAAACTTCTTCGGATATCTGCTTTTTGATCTCGGCTGTTCGCTGCTCATCTCCCAAGTTTTCTTCCAACAGCTTTTTATACCTGGCATTGACCTCAAGCTGGATCTTCTCTTTTCCTTTTGCCAGGTCCTGATCGCCTTTGAGTTTGAGATTATTCAGATCATCCTCAAACTTGGTATCCCCTTGTTTCTTTGCTTCGGTGGTTTCCTGCTTTTGTGCAGTCTTCAAAGAATCCAGATCCTTCTGGATGGCTTTGAGAGCATCGGCTTTATTCTTCTCAGCCTTAATGATCTTTTCAGAATTGCCTTCAGCGGCAGCCAGTTCTTCTTTATAAGCAAACTCAACTGCTCCGAGGATCTCCTTTTGAGCATCCTCGTACTTTTTATTTACCTCATAGATTTGTCGTTGGGTAATGCTCATACGGGCAACACGCAGGTTTTCATGGATCTTCTTTACATCTTCTGCGAAGGCCTGTTCTGCCTGAAGCAGCACTTGTTTAATCTGCGCATCCCGCTGAACTTCCAAAGAAGATACATTATCATCGATTCCTTTTTTCTGCTCCGTCGATAATGTCTTTTCATTATCCGCTTTGAATTTCAAAGCCTTTTTGATCAGAGTATTGTACTTCTCTTCAACATTGCGGATTTCCTGCTGTGTTTGTGTGAATTTGTCAGCATAGTTTTTCCCTTCAATCTCTTTCAAGGAATCCATCAGGTTTTTATAGGATTCCTTGATCTTATCGTTGGCCTTGCCACGGGTATTCAATTCGTCGGTTGCCTTTCGCATATTGGTGCGGTCGGTATTGGTTGCATCCGCTTCTCTTCCTTTTGAGATGTAATCATTGAGCTGATCGATCGACATCTTTTTCCAGGATAGTTCTTCTTTGAACTCATTCTTTCGGTTCTCAACCATACGATGCGTTCGCTCCCGGTCATCCATTTCGGTCTTAATGACCATCTTTAGGGTTTCATCCTTGGTTTGCATAGCAATCGTAAGGATCTGGTTAGAGACCATATCCAGATTGTTATTCAGGTTCAATGAAGAATTGACTGCTTCTTCGGCAATTCTCATCTGCTCATTTTTGAATTCCACGGAGTACACTTTCATTTTATCAGCAGCTTTCTTTGCATTTTCAGCAGCTTCCAAAAACCAGCCTCCTGTACCCATTGTACCGCCACCCGCTCCCCAGTATTGTTTTACAAGTTTTATCTTCTCTTCCAAAGAAGTTGCTTGTTCGACCAGCTTGGCATAAGCAGGTTTGGAATCATACAAGAGCTGCATGGAAGCAGCCAAGATCCTGTTTCGTTCACCTTCGGCTTCAGAGAGTTTCTTAGAGGCTTTTGACTGGGCTTCTGCAATGTCTTTGAGCTTATCTTCAGATTCAGCCAAACGGATCTTCTCCATGTACTGAAAATTGACTTCCTCCAGGTGCTTTGCAAGAAACTGGTTGGTAACATCTTCATCTTTCATGCTGCCCAGAAACTCCGGATATTTCTGCCGGAGGTCATCGATCAGCCGGTTTCGTTCTGCCTGGTCGGTATTGGTGGCTTGTATCTGAAAAACCAGAGCATTGAGGCTTTCCTGTTCTTCACGGTATTTCTGAGCCATCGGCACTTCAAAGAGCTTCTTGACTGAATTCAGGGCTTGTGTAGCTCCCTGTACAAGTCCGTCGAACATGCCATTTGTTCCAAGAAGTGCCTCACCCACTGTGCGCTGCAAGGCTTTCCAGCTTTTTCCCAGAAGCACCAACCTTCCTTCAGTGGTTTGCATTTCTTCTTCAGCCAGCCCTTTGTATTTCTTAGCAACAATATCAATGGCGGCTCCATGATAGAGTTGTTCTTTTGAGAGGTCTTTGAACTGACTCGAAAGCTTCTGCAAACCCTTTGCAAGCCTGCCTTCCATCGTTCCGTCAAGATCTTCGACAGCCTTTTCCAAAGTCTGGCCGGTGACAACAGCCAGATCCTGGGCGGCTAAGATGGTCTTGCGGATTTGCTCCGGAGTTCTTTGCTGAATAGCCAGGAACTTTTCAGCCTGTTCGATTTCCAAACGGCTATCCTTGGTTGACCCTGCTCGTTCTTTGGCAAGATCGATCAGCTCCCGCTGGGTAGCTTTATTGCCATCCAACACATCAAGGAGCAGCTTCTCGGCATCCCTGAGTTCAATGGCTTTCTGAATCCCACCTTTGACATAATTTGCAATGGCTGTTACCGAAAAGGCAGCGGCCATTGCCCCTCCGAAATTCAATGCAGCACCTTTCAAAGAATCGAAAAGACCTCCCATACCACCTGCATTCTTTTTCATTTCATCACCCACTGCCTTTGTCTGGCTGCGAATTTCGGCCAGACGGGTATTGAGCTGCTGAAGCTGTTTTGATTTATCAGCGAATTCCTGGGTATTTGTCTTGAGTCCTTTTAGTTCGGCGTTCAAGGCCCTGGCAGATCCTTCAATTTCTTTCAGTGTAGCATTGGCCTGTTGACCGTTCAGGATAACGGTTGCCCTGGCTTCTTCTGTCATCTTTGCCATGGCCTTACTTTATTGAAGAATCGTTGATATTTTCCGAAATCACCACCTGGGCTTTCCTGCCGTATTCTTTTTGCAGGATTTCAAAAAGACGATGAGCTTCGCCGTAGAAAGTCCGGGAATACCATTTCTTAGGTGCCCGGACTCCTCCCAGCATTTTATCGGCTAAAACTCTGTTGCCCCGAGAAACCGGGCGATCTCCGAGTTTGGTTCCTTTGCCCACACCCATATCCAGAAACTTTCCGTAATAGTTGAAAGCAAACTCGATCCGGTCAACGTTTCCGCGGGAACCGGCGATCACTTTGTACTTGAAACTTCGATGGAGGTCTCCGGTGGAATTCTGACCGATCTTCACTCGGGTCATATTTTTCCTCCAAAGTTGGATGGTGATCTTAGCCCAGGCTTCGGCTATTTCACGTTCGGAAAGTTTGAGTTGGGGACTTTGCATTGAGCAAAGAAATGCTCAATAGAAGTCAAGACAAAGGACAAGAAAATATTAAAGATAAAAATAAATGAAAACCGACAAAGCCATCCAAAATAGTTCGTTGATTGATTTGAATACTAATTCTATCAAAAAATTTGCAGAATTCTGATTTCAAGATAAATTAAACATTAATTGATGTTTTTCTACTTGACATTCAATCATTTTTCATTATCTTCGGCTGCCTTTTAATATAATTATAATGGGATATTGTTTACATGTTTATAGAATTCAATATAGAAATTCATGATAAATTTTTCCATTATTCTCTGTTTTTCCCTTTTCTCAATCCTTGCCTTTCCCCAGTGGAAATGACAAAATCCCTGGCCTCAAAGGAACGGGCCAAATGCTGTTTTCTTTAATGCCGAAATTTTATTATGGAGTGGCAGTGATAATTAACAATATGCACAGAGGGAATATGAAAAGATCAATGATAATCTTGTTTTTAATTGGTTTCGGGTATTTGTGGCCACGAATTTTACATGCCCAGCCTCCTGAATAGCTTTGAGCAAAAACCACAATAGTATAGAGTATCAATAATATAGTATTAATTATTTAATATGGAGGAATTTCATATGATAAAATTACGGCTATTACTTTTGCTTGTGATCATTTTTCAACTACCATTCATTTCGGACGGACAATTTTCCCGACAACAAGCTGTTGACCTTGTACGTAATCAAATCCTGGTGAGTGACACGGGGCATATAAATCTTTATACTTCTTACGACGCGATTCCAAACACAAGTAACATAATTTTATCAAATGGACAAACCATCTCACCACCTTATCCTGGAAATTGGGTATTCTTTTCGGATGATAAGCCTTTTGCAAATTGGGATCATTCCTGTCGTTATATATTCATTGACTCGTATACAGGCGATTTTAGTATCTACACCTCTTCATCATATCCTTTTGACCTACAATTAAGTTATCAAGCCCTTACTTTGGTTGACTATCCATGTCCGGCAGACTGCTTTCACGATCCCACGATTCCTTCTCCTCCTTCCGCTCGTCACATTATTCCAACGAAGACTAATTCTCACTTACATGCTGTATTAATAAATGGAATTGACAGATTGGATCCTCTGAATGGATCTTGTACTTGCAATTTTGATTATGATATTGCGGTAATTTATAATGCATTAGAAGAGGCTGGCTACACCACTCACTACAATCCAGTTCCTGATCCTCCTAATTCGGGACCAAATAAAAGCAATGTTATTGTCCTGTACGATGATGGATCGACAACTTATCCCTATGCAGGTAAGACTGTATTCCATAATGATTGGGATGGTTACCCATGCTATGCTCCAAATTGTGGATATCACGAGATTGATGGCCCGGCCACAAAGGAAAAGATTAGTGAAGTATTCAGTAAACTTGCATTTGGAGGTACGGAGGCTCTTACACCTGATGATCAATTATTTGTATATATCACTGGTAATGGCCACCAGATGAGCAATCTGGAAGCTGCTTTTGAGTGTTATACTCCGCCCACAATACCCCCAATACCGTCAGTTTATTTTACAGCAACAGAATTGCGTGACGCTGTCAAAAATATTAACTGCGCTCAAATTATTTTTGTAATGCAACAAAGTTATTCCGGAGGTTTTATTGATCCTCTAGTAAATATTCCGCCGTCAGATCCGCCTCTTTGCAAAAACAGATTAGTTTTTACCGCAACAGGAGATGGTTCTGTTTCTAATCCAAAGACAGATTCATATAGAGAGTTATGGGGGCATTGTGGTAATATCGATGAGTTTACATATTATTTTGCTTCTGCATTGAGAGGCTACTATGAGGCCCGTTACCCGTGGGAAAAGCTATTATATCCATTTGGAGCATTTCCATTCAATGATCCAACATACGGCCCTCCTTGGATTAATGACGGTTGCCCAGGTGTTGGTATACATCCTTTAGATTACAATCCTGATTCCGGGAATCCTCCATATTCTAATATTGTACATGGGAATAGTGATGGCTATATTCAGCTTATTGAAGCTTTTAATTATGCCAAATGCATGGATACCTGGTGCCAAGATGGCTATAAGAATCAAAGACAAAAAATGGTGGTCGCTAATGGGAGTACCTGGCTAACTCATGCCAATTGTAGCTCCGACTTTGAAACGCCAATGATGGGGATAAATAATGGTTTCGGTTCAGATAATTTATATTGTCTAAACGGAATTGCCGGGAAGACTTCAAACAGCTCGGGGCCTCAAACAGTTCTTGGTCGCAGCTATTTGTTAGGAGGGAATTTGAATCTGAATTCAGATATGGCTATTCAACAAAATGCAAAAATATCAGTAGGCGTCGAGGATGCTAAGTTGACTGTTGAACCGAATGTTACTGTTAACATTTCAGGTGCAAATTTGTTCTTTAATAAAGGCTGTAAAACGATCATTATGCCGGGAGGAAAACTTATTCTTAATGGGACGAATTGTACCACAATAAGCGGAAAGACTTGGCAAGGAATTGAAGTCTGGGGCAATTCTTCCCAGAACCAATATGCATATAATGGACCATGCAAACAAGGAAGGGTTGAACTAAACAATGATACTATAGAAAATGCTTATGAGGCAATTGCTTTATGGCATCCGGGAGATAATCTTTCATCTGGAGGTATTGTAATTGCAAATAACTCGACCTTTAAAAACAATAAAAATGGCGCAGAATTCGTATCATATCGTAATTATCATCCCCTTAATATTAGTTTGACAATGCCCTACGTGAGTAGATTTACTAAGTGCCATTTTATTACTGATGATAATTATGCAGTTCCTGATCCTTTTAACACTTTTATCAAAATGTCGGATGTTTCAGGAATAAATATTACTTCGTGTAGTTTCCTAAATTCAAAAGCAATAAACTCAAATCCAAATCGAGGATATGGAATTTATACATTAGATGCGAAATACAATGTGACTTATTCTTGTCCAAGTAATAGCACTGCGAATTGTAATAACCCGATTAAATCTTCTTTCCAGGGTTTATTTGCTGGTGTTTGCGCTGAAAATATAGGATCGATAAACGCTCCAACAATTAATAATGCAATTTTTATTGATAATAGTTATGGCGTAAAATTGAAAAAGGTTGATCAAGCCACAATTATTAAAAGCACTTTTGATATTGGATCAAATACAGTTTGTCCTGGTTTTACAGGAGTCGGTATTGATTTAAATAATTGTAATGGATATTGCGTTGAAGAAAATAATTTTTCCCACAACCAAGGTGGAGGAACTTCTGTAAATTATATTGGTATACGTGTAAACAGTAGTGTGACACCTCCATATAACGAAATTTATAAAAATACTTTTAATGGAATCAATGTCGCAAATCAAGCAGAAGGAACAAATTTAGATATAACAAACCCATCAAAAGGATTATGTTATTGGTGTAATATCAATCAAGATAACAAATATGATATGTTTGTTACTGGTGAGGGAATTCGTGGTAACCAGGGAAACTATCCGGATGAACCAGCAGGGAACGAATTCTCAAGAAATGGGAATAATCCATATAGTGATATTAATAATAAGGCTTTATTCAGAATGGATTATCTATATTCCGGGGATCAGTCCGAAAATACTTATCCGAAATATACGTTCAATGTTTATCCAACTCGACACGACCCTGCCAATCCTTGTCCTTCTCATTTTTCAGGTATTGGGTCATCAATTCCTAAAATGTCTGATCAGCAAAGAAATGAATGTGAAGCTGAATTTGTTAATGAGAACATCCTGTGCAATACTTTGCAGATATTGAAAGACAATTTGAAAGATGGTGGTAATACAGTGGGGACTAAGGATGATATTACCTTTAGTATTCCTTCTCAGACAATGGAGTTAAGAAACAATTTATTGGGAAAATCACCACACCTTTCGGAAGAGATTCTTAAATCTGCTGCTGATCGTTACGATGTTCTACCTGAATCAATCTTATTTGAAATTCTTGCGGCAAATCCTGATGAGTTGAAAAACGATGAATTGATACAGTATTTGCAAGAAAAACCAAATCCATTATCCGAGGAATTGATTGAAATTCTGAAATCAATGGCCGACGATTCAACCTATAAAACAGCGCTGATCGAACAGATTGCCAGTCATGATTCAAAAAAAATGAGAGCGGCATATTCAATACTTCAGGATATGGTAAGGGATAGTACAACTGATATATCTGAAATCCGTAGTTGGCTTGCCAATTTGCAGAACATGCCTTCTGATTACCAGATCATTGATTCGTGGTTACAAGAAAAAAACACCTCATCAGCATTAGCATTGTTATATTTATTGCCCCAGACTTATAATTTAACCGGTGATAAATTAATTGAATATAACTATTATAAGGATTTGAAGGAATTACAGGCAACCCTGATTTCACAAGGACGGAATATTTTTCAATTGACTCAGGATGAGATAAATTTTCTTGATAATATCGCTCAAAACAGCATTGGAATAGCTGGTTCTCAAGCTCAAAACATTCTGGAATTTGGATATGAAATTGGGTATCCAGAATGTCCTGAGTTAACTAATAATCAAAATAAGAGTTCGAATACAACTCATCCCAAGCCTGGTAACAAAATACTGGAACCAAGTATCTCCGTATCCCCCAATCCTTCCAAAGAATGGTGTGCAATACGGTTTACTATCCCAATTGGAGGGGACAAATCTGTAATTCAAATTAACAATCTTACAGGACAACCAATAAAAACCTTTGAAATTAATCATTCCCGGGGCCAGGTTGTTTGGGATGTACGTAATGTTACTCACGGATTATATTTCATCTCTTTGAAAACAGACAAATATATTAAAACTGCTAAGCTGTTTGTCAGCCACTAATTTGAGTAAGTACTCCACGAACATCAACTCCTTTTTAATGTTCGTGGAGTTTTTTCTTTCAATAATTTGTGTCATACTCTTCGTATCTTTACAAAGTAGTTCACGATTTATGAAATACATCATCACTCTATTTTGTTTTTTCTTCCTAAAATTAACTGGTTTTTCACAACCTCTTATCATTAATTGGCAACAATGCTATGGTGGAAATGATGATGAGTCCGGTTATTCAATTTTGAAAGTTAACAATGGGTTTCTTCTATTTTGCGGATCATTTTCCAACGATGGTCAGGTAATTGGTAACCATGGTAATGAAGATTACTGGCTGATCAAAACTGATTTGACTGGGAATATTGAATGGCAAAAATGCTATGGAGGAAATGATGATGATATGCCATCCAAAATGATTACCTGTTTGGATGGAGGATATTTACTTTGTGGTCAATCGTTTTCTGCAACTTCTCCTGGAGGGTATAATGGTAATGTTTTTGGAAATCACGGAGGGTCCGATTATTGGCTCGTAAAGGTAGATAGCAGTGGAACAATCGAATGGACAAAATGCTATGGGGGTACAGGACTTGATTGGCCAGTCGATATGGTATCGACTGCAGATTCCGGTTTTCTCATCTGTGGAAGGTCTGGTTCAACCGATGGAGATGTTACAGGGAATCATGGCAATTATGATGTCTGGATTGTCAGGATTGATCGTTTAGGGATAATTAAGTGGGAAAAATCATTTGGAGGATCTGATGCTGAAACCGCTAATAGTATTATTTCAACAGATGATGGAGGTTTCATTTTCTGTGGATGGACGGGGTCACAAGATGGGGATGTACAATGTAATTTTCATGGTAGAACTGATACCTGGGTTGTTAAATGCGATTCCATAAATAATATCGAATGGCAAAAATGTTATGGAGGAAGCGATTATGAGGGAGCAAGTGCAATAATTGGAACACCAGAAGGGGGATATATATTTGTTGCATCAACAGATTCAGACGATGGTGATGTAACCGGAAACCATGGAGGAGGTGATATTTGGGTTGTTAAGATTGATCATGAAGGAAATATAATTTGGCAAAAATGTTTTGGAGGTTCCTATAGTGATCAAGGTAATTTTATTCAACATGCGAATGAAGGAACTTATCTGATCGGAGGATATACTAATTCCAATGATGGAGATGTTTCGGGAAACCATTCAATTAGTGATCTAAAAAGTGATATGTGGTTGATAAGTATTTCCTCTGAGGGAACCCTTCTTTGGCAGCGTTGCATAGGAGGTGGTTGGTCTGAATCTCTTCAAGATCTGTGTGAATTACCAAACGGACAAATGATGTTGATAGGGGGAACCGAAACATCAAGCAATACAGGTGATGTTCAATGTACTCATCATGGTCCCGGCACCTATGATGTATGGCTACTCTCCGTCACAGACACTACAGAAGTTGGTATCGAGGCCAGAAAAAATAATGCCTTTTCATTTAATACCTATCCAAACCCTGCTACCGATGAAGTAACATTTCAATATTCGTTTAGTGAAAACATTGTTAATACTTACATCACAATATATAATGTATTGGGCGTAGTAATTCATCAATTTCCAGTTAAACAAAAGGAAGGAATCATAACTTGGGACATTTCAGAGATTAACTCTGGACTGTATTATTATTACATTAATCATGATGAAATACAACACACTGGAAAATTTGTGAAATTGCGATAAATTATCCAATCATCAACGAGGTGTAATTTACAAGTAGTTATTTGACCAATTGATTCAATTTTAGATGATACTACAAATCGATGTACTCCTGGAGTTTGAAAGAATATAACACCCCAAAATCATTATCAAATATTGGTCCGAGCATCTCATAAGAGACAGTATTGATATTGAACCCTGGAATGGCTTTCAGGGCAAGAGGCTCACATTTCAGATGATCATACAGCATCCGGGCAATGATATCGGTTCCAATTTGTTTCATCTTCGAAACAAGCTGCATTTCACCGGAAAAGTCATCAATTTGATCCAGGTGGCCAATGATCAGGAACCCGCCATTAATCAAATCCAGGATATTATCCAGGTTTGAAGCTTCAAAATTTCCGGAAAGGCTGGTCAGGATCACGGCAGGATATTTGATGTTTGACCGAAGTGCATCCAGCGGCTCATTGATATCCATCATGTAGAAATCATTGATTTCCTTATGCTCCCTGGCAAGGGTGCGAAAATAATCAACGTAGCTGTTAATGTCGGTCATAGGAATCGATCTTATGCATATACTCGTGATACTCTTTAGCTTTCTTGTTTAACCCGATAAACACGTTGTAAAGGTTTGAATTCATTACCGTTTCAAGGCTTTTATCATCGGTCCTGCCATCGGCAAGGGAGATGATCAGCGAAGCCCAGCCGTTATCTTCACTTCCGGTACCACCTTGTTGCTCGTAAATATAAGGATACCACTGTGGCAAAGAATTCAAAACTCCGGAAAAGAACAGGAAAACGGAGTACTTGATCTCGTAATCCAGCCAGGAAAATCTCCGGCATCGGTTCTTTAACGTCCGGTTTACAAATCTTTTCCGGGGATCCTGGTTGTCAGTAAAGGCCTTCCGGATGGACCAGAACCATTTTCTTGGCCGATAAAAAACTGCCACCATCTCATCGAGATACTTTTGTTCCTTGCTTTTTGAAAAAGAATCGAGCAAGGAATTTGCCATTGTGAATTCCCCAAATGTGCAGTTCATCATTGCATCCGTGGGTCCTACAAACTTCCTCCAACCAATTCTGATTACAGGCAAAAAGTTTTTGGTCAGGGTTACTTCTTTAAAAAGGAAATCAAGGCTTTCACAAAGGAAATACGCATCCTCTGGGTGGATCCGTTTGATGACTTTCTTCTTTAGCGAAAGGAAATCAAAAAGCGCCCTGAGCTTAAAATCCACCATTGTTAGTTGTCCCTGAAACAGGCGACTGACAAACAAAACCTGTTTTTTTGTCAGTTCGTTCCAATCGGAAGGTGTGAAATACGTTTTCCCATCGATCTCAACCCGGTTCATGGCAGCAGTTTCCTTTTGAGGTAGAACCGGATTAGCTTTATTCCAACCAGGATGACAATGATTCCCCAGGCTATCCCGCCCGACCAGATCAGGAAGTTCTGTAACCCGGTGACTTTATACACCGGCTTTTCAATTGTCCTGGACTCAATCCTGGATTCCCGGATATGAGTTTCTTTCCAGGCAAAGTAGATCGAGCTGCTGTCGATCTTTGCGCCAGTGGTCAGTATATTATTCTGAAGGTTGATGAAAGGAACTACCCGTTTTCCGGGCTTTACTTCCAGAATCTCTTTTACAACCACTTTCCCGTCCTGGCATTCCAATAAGGCTTTGATCAGGCCACTGTCAGCCGGAAGCGGGATGAGGGAATCTTTCACGCAAGTAACGGTATCGTGCTGAACAAAGACATCCGATCGCTCTGCAGGAGGATATCTTTCAGCGCATCTTTTTTCAGATATACAGCCGGACATCAAGGCAGCCAGGAGCAGGATCAGGAAACCCGGTTTCATCATGCTATGAATTTAAAATTGTATAATCGGTTCATCCATCCGTTGAAAAATTTGAGCTGGTCCGGATGATTTTTAACCAACTCTTCAATAAAAACCTTTCTTGCCTGAAAGATTGAGGCGTGAAGGCCGCGCTGGTTGACATTATTGACGGCAAACAATGTTCCCATGCCGACAATGCCATCATCAACCACCTTCAATATCCGTTGCGGAATAACAATGCCCCATTTGCCGCTACCCCAGACCCAATCAACCAGGATCTCAGCAATGCTCTGATTTGCGATCTGGTCCGCTTTCCACCGGTTCCAATAATTTTTTTTGAGAACCGAAACGGCATCAGCAACAGTAAGCTGCCTGATATCATCTGCATCGATATCACCGTCTCCGTCTTTATCGTACCCGACCTGTCGCCAGGTTGCAAGAGTAACACCCATATTTGTAGCTCCTCCTTTGTCACAAGGATCATTGACAAACCCGCCTTCATACCGAAGGATCTTTGGAGCAAACAATTCGACCTTTGCCATGTTACTTTTTGAATGATGGGTCTTTGACAAAGATCAAGGCAAAGCAAACCGGGGCAAATACCACGTATTCGGTAAGGGTCGCCTTCCCTATTCCGACCAATGCTAAACCACCGGCCAACATCAACATGCCTGTCAGGGTGGTTTTCCAATTCTTAAAAATTCTCTCTTTCATGTTTTATTTATTTAGATAGTTGACCTTCAACTTTTGAAATTCTCTCACCATGATCCCCCAGTGTTACTTTCATCTCTTCGATCCCTGCATCATGCCTTAAAAGATGTTCACCGATCTCCCTATGCTTTTCAGTGCAGTAAGTCTCACGGCACTGCATCTGGACGATGAGTTTATCGACTGACTTCTTAAGGGCGATCACCCCGATATAAAATTGATACAGGAAGAACCCGATAACCGGAATAGCGATGATCTTTATGACGTCAAAGACATCCTGGAGGATAAAATCAAGTGACTTCATACAAGGAAAAATGAGTTATCGGATTTGTTTATGAATTCGCTTCGCTGCTGAGCATTTGCTTTTCCGCCATACCGGGTAGATTGAAAATAGGCCGGATACAGATCTTCGCTGGCCGATTCATCAAGAAACTCCTGCAGGGCTTTTAACTCGGCCTCTCCATCCCTTTGATTGGCTTCAGCCATGATGGAGATTCTCTCTTTATTGGAAGCCTGTTTTGAAGAGACATTTGCAAACGTATTGCCGGCAGTATCAAAAATGCCCCAATCCAGAATATCAATGGAGATTTCAAGCAATGCCCTGGCCATGGTAAGATGAGCCAAAGCTGGTCGGATCAGATCCATCAATACTGTCTGATCCTTTGACAATCCCTCTTTGGATTGCAAGGTCGCTTTCAGCTCATCAAACAATTCCGCAGATAGGGTAGGTCGTATATACTTTTTCTCAATAGAGCGGATGATAGGCTTGAGGCTTACGAAAACCCGTCTGCTCTCGCGTATATCCACCTCA
>TBL_comb47_HYPODRAFT_10003865_pt1 | contig 17503 bp, 11 predicted proteins | sample TroBogypolimnion_40_FD_10682 | JGI IMG/M metagenome (IMG submission 10682)
TTTCTAAAACTTCCTGCCAGAATGGTAAANTCNANTANTCCATTTTTTACTAATACNTCAAGACTNCCNTCAGTATAAAATGGAGTAAAATANCAATCACAATCATGAAAATGCATTGAAATTTTGTGCATCATTGTTGTTTGNTTGGATGAACCACCTATAAATAGAATTTTTTTCTTTTGCATATTGATATATTTTCGATTACAAAAGTATTACGCCAATCTAACCTGAATATTAATACATCATTAAATAAAGTTTAAATAATNAGAAATTTAATGTTAATTCTAATCAGATAAATTAACTTTGAATATACATTTATTTAATATTGCTTTAACCATTAATCAATTCTATTAATTATTTTTTCATCATAATTTAATTGCATTATAANATATCAATCAGCTATATAATTTAACTTTGCATAAAATTAATAATTGATTTATTATGCATAAAGAAACATTTTTATTAGATACATTTAGCTTTAGATTTCTCTTTTTAATTTTATTACTCTTCTCNTATAAAATTAATAATTCACATAATCTTCCTTATTTTGATCGTTTAACTCAACAAAAAANCAATGTTGAAAAAATCNTTAAGAAATNTAAGCAAAGGGATCATTTAAAGATATTAACCTGGAATATTTATATGCTCCCATATATTGGTGTAATGAATAACAACTCANCTCGAGCTGAATCTATTGGAGAAACACTCTTTCATTTGGATTATGATATTATAGTTTTTGAAGAAGCTTTTTATAGTAATTCCCGTAAACTTATNAAAAAAGAATTAGGGAATATTTATCCTTATATATATGGGCCTACTAATCCAGAGAAAAATTATTTTGAAACAAATAGTGGAGTATGGGTGTTAAGCAANTTNCCTTTAAAATTTATTAAATCCATCATTTATAATAAATCAAAAAGTTATGATGCTATAGCTAATAAAGGTGCAGTAATACTTGAAGGTAATTTTAATGGGAAATTATTTCAATTAGTNGCAACTCATCTACANGCTGATGAATANAGNATNATAAGAGAGCAACAAATGGATCAATTGTCAAAAGAATTGATTAATCCATTTAAAGTAAAAGAAGTTCCGCAAATTATTTGTGGCGATTTCAATGTTAATGCAAAAGATACAAGCGAATATAATAATATGGTAAGTAAGTTAAATGTAAGTAATGATTGGCATTTTAGTATGAATAACATATCTTTTGATGAGATAAACAATAAACTTGCAGCTACTGATAAACCTTCACCAAAAACATTAGATTATGTTTTTATTGGAAATGATTTTCTTAGGATTAAAATTAACAGAGCCTTAAAAAAGTTTATGGGAATCGATTCAGATGGGAAACAAATAGACTTATCTGATCATTATGCGCTAGAAGCTGATATAGTTTTTTAATTTAAAGACACATTTTCCAGAATATAAAACAGCCACTTCCTATCATTACTATACCAACAAGTTTATTTATTAAAAATAAAAAGTTCTCTTTTAATATCTTTTGTAATCTACTTGCAAAAAAACATTTCACAACGTCAAAGAATAGTGAGGTTGCAAAAATAGTGCCAATAAAGATATAGGATTCTATGCTTTTTATTCCATAAGCTCCACTGGATATACTTACTACTCCTAACCAAAATAAAAGATTGAAAGGGTTGCTTGTATTAAAAATGTACCCTCGTAAAATATATCCTATGTGTTTTAAATAGATTGGAAGTTCTTTTTTAGTATCAACAACAGTTCCTGTTTTCTTCTTCTTTATTAAAGATATAACTCCAAATCCTATTAAAACAATTGAAGCAATAAGTCCTAGCCAAATTGAATTTCTTACGTTTTCTGATAATGATTTTACTGAAAATAATGCAATAAACATAAAGGTAAAATCACTTAAGAAAAACCCTGTTAAAAAGAGCATGCCTCTTTTGAAACCCTGATTAATAGTTATTTGCATTAATGCCCAGAAACCAGGCCCAAATGAGAAGGCTAAGGTCAATCCAAATAAAAAACCACTTATTATTACTTTCATATACTTTATTTTACAAAAAAAGGGGGAACAATTGTTCCCCCTTCCTGTCAAAATAAAAAAATTAGATTTTACTAATTCTTTTATTTGTTTATAACTACTTTTTGTACTCTTACAAATTTATCGTTAATAACTTTTATCATATAAACACCATTAGCAAGGCTGCTTACATTGATAGATTGTAGTTGATTAGCATATACATTTGTCTGAAGAACGATTTGTTTTCCACTTATATCGAACATTTGAACTTTTGAATTTTCAGAAACTTCAATATTCAATTTATCTTTAGCAGGATTTGGGAATATCTGAACATTTTGATTGTTTTGATTTTCTGAAATACCGGCTGTTGATGTTGTTGTTAATACTATGGTAGCAAGAGTTCCATTGATATAAGCTGTAATTGAGTTAAGATCTGTAGTATTAATAGCTCCGTCAAGATTGTGGAATTGTATCATAACTAAATTTGCATTAGTTTGGATAGGTGTTCCTGTTGATGATGTAGCAGTATATCTTAAAGTACTGTCAGTTGTATTGTAGTATGTGTAACCATCAAGATAAGTTGTTTGATTAAGAATAGTATCAAAAACGATATGAGTTTGATTAAACTTAGTTGCAAAATCAAGACCGTTAACTGTGTTAGGAGAATGAATCAAAACTGGTATTTGAATATTATTTGATGTATAAATAGCATTAGCAACATCAAAAATAACTGTATCGGTAGCTAAAGCTTGTAAGCTTTTTAAAGTTCCGCTAGAAGTTAGATTTTTGTAACTACCATCAATATCACCTAATAATATACCCATATAAGTTTCGTTTAAAATCTGAGGACATCCTGTATAATCGTTAATAGGAACTGCAAGACAGAATGGGATTTGAGGAACATTAGATTTAGAAAAACCTGAACCATCACTCAAAGGATAAGTAGAAGAGATATGGTAAGCAGGAGAATTCAATCTTGAGTTGTCAACAAATATCCAGTCTTTTGACTTTGGACCTAATGATTGACCAGCAGCATTATAATTCCATGATTGTTTGAATTCAGGAATCTTTTTAATAATTCTTTGGTTTAGTTGTGAAATATCACCGGCACTTATAACACCGTCCATATTAACATCCATAGCAACTATTTGATAAAGGTTTGGTACAAATGATGGGTCAGATGTAATTACTTTTTTAGCTAAATAAACATCATAAGCACTTAAAACCGACATCATAGTAACTGTATCATTGATATCTCTATTGATAGTAATAGCAGGACCATTTTGAACATTATATGTAAAGCCACCTAAAGTATCAGGTTGAACAGCTGTAGCTGACATATTGCTACATGTGCTATCTTGACCATATATATTAGTTATTAAATGTTGTGATGGATTAGCTGCATTGTACTGAATAGGAGCATATCCATTCCAGAATTCAACTGCTGCATTGAAAACAGAGTTTTTATAAGTAGTATATTTACCAGGATCAACTGATTTGTTTGCAACTCCATTTGAATAAGATTCTTGTAATGAAGAAACAGAAACTACAGTGGTATCAACAGAATTGAAACTACCTGATTTAGTAAATTCAACATTAAATAAATTACCTACTCCATGGAAAGTTGTTCCGGTAGGAGCATTAGCATTTAAAGATAAAGATATATTGATTTTACCAGCAGCTACATTGAAATAACTTGAAATATCATAATAACTGCTGTTTACTAAGCTATTTGTTTTACTGATAGTAAAGGTTGGAGCTATTTTAGTATTATCATAACTCATTACAATATCATAACCAATTACATTGTTAACAGTATCAATAGCTATAAGAGGTAGAGAAAACAATCCATCAAGACATGAATTAGAAACTGAACCAACTTTATAATGAACATTAGGATCAGCTATTACTAAACTTACTATAGACGAAGTAGTAGTAGCACCTCTGTTATCAGTAGCTATTGCAGTAATATTAGCAGTGCCTATTACACTAGTCCAATTGATAGTATAAGGTGATGAATTGATAGTTCCTATAGAAACACCGTTTACAAAGAATTGTACACTTGCTACAGTACCATCAATATCAGTAGCAGTAGCGTTAATAGTAACAACTGCAGGTGCAAAATAATGAGCTCCAGTAACAGGAGAAGTAATATTAACTATTGGAGCTTGATTAGGAGCTACAAAAAGAGTATCATTAACAGATGTTTTTGTTATACCATCATTTCCTGTAGCTACTGCTGTTAGGATATGTGTGCCTGTTACACCAGTATAATTAGCTGAATATGGAGCAGTATTATCAACACCAATTGAAGTGCCATCAACAAAAAACTCAACATTAGAAACGGTACCTGAAACGTAAGAAGCAGTTGCATTAATAGCTACAACATCACCGGTAATTGCATGTGTGTTGTTTGAAGGACTTGTTATGCTAACTACAGGAGTAGTATTAAGAGTTCCTGAAAGTGAAGCTATAGTTATTTCATTATCACCATTACCATTAGGTGTAAGAGGATTACTTGAAACATAAACTTGAGTTCCACCTGTAGGTGTACCAATTTGAATATTTAATGCATAATTAAAGATTCCATCTGTAGTGATCTGTGCAATTAAAACTCTATTTGTAGTATCAAGACCTTGAACACCACCTAAAACAGACCATGCACCACCAGTAACTGTAAAATCGTTACCTGCATTGCTAGTAGCATCAAACACACCAATAACTGCATCAAGACCAAGAGTAGTAATAGTTGATAGAGTTCCGGGCATCATACCGTCTTCAGTTTTGACAGGTATACCTGCATGTGAATCTGTATTTTGTAAAAGACCATCAAGATTAGTAATAGCACCATCGGTATCAGCAGTTTTAAGAACACCAAACTTTCCGGTAGCTGCACCACCTGCAGAAATCCATGAGTCTAACATAACTGTATTTTTTTGTGTACGAGCTACAGTAATACCATTAGGTGTAGTTGCACCATAATCTTCGTTATTAAAAAAGCCTGTAGTTGTATGAAATACAAGATTATGATTTGCATTACCATAAGCCATTTGGAAAGAATAGCCTGGAAGCATATCAGCATATATTCTATATGTAATAGATCCTACAGGAAGTGTGCCGTGACTTGCAGCTGCATCAGCAGCATTTGAAATGTAGTATTTCTCAACAATGATGTTTTGCAAGCCATTTTGAGCCTGAGTGAAAACACCAAGTGTGATAAGAACTAATACAAATAATATTTTTTTCATCGATTGTATTATTTATAGATTGTTAATTTTATGATAATATTATTTATCTAATTGACCGAATTTACCTAAGAATATACTGAAATCGTTAATGTCAGTAATACCATCATTATTTAAATCAGTAGGATTATCTTCTCTTAAAGTAGTTGCTACTGGAACTGTGAATCCATTAGCTGTAGATAACCAACTAGGTTTAGCTGCATCAAAAGCACCTCTGTAAGAAACTTGATCAAAGAAACCATCATTTGGAGGAGTCATAGCTGGACTACCATTAGCTGAAGAAGGTAAATTAGCTGAAGGAACTGCATGATATTTATCAGTAAAATCAGTATGTGCAGTATTCCAAGCCCATTTAAAATCAATTCCAGCTACTGTTTGTGGGTGTGTATTTCCATCAGTATAAAATTGAACAGTATCAGCGGTACTTGCAGGTGTTGCATCTTTGTAAGTATAAGGAGTTCCAGAAGTAGTCATTGTACCTTTTGTAATCCAGAATGATTGACCATTAGGGCTTGTAGCATTTTTTAAATTACAATTAATGAAAGTATTATTTTTAACTATTAATGAATGATATTTTGCATTTTGAGTACCTGTGTATCCTGAACCGGTTGGGAAATTTGGATTAATATAAATATCTGAAGCATTGTCAGTCCAGTTATCATAAGCATCACCATATTTACCAGCAGCAGCTGTTGATCTTGCTGTTGAAAGGTGTAAACCTGAGCGGAAGTTAGCAAAAACATTGTTTACAAATTCACCCTCTGTAAGTTCTTTTGCTTGAATAGCAGCAGCACCTGTATTATCAGCAGCTGGCATTATATGACCATTGCTTATAAGAGTACAATTATAAATTAAAGGATGTGAACGATCAAATGTAGTAGCACTTGTATTGTCATCTGCATCACATTCAAATCCATTATCAGTTGAGTGTAATCCGGTTATACTATCACCAGCTAAACCAAAACAAAATTGCATTCTACCTTTCCAACCTAAATCATAATCAAAATAATCATCGTCACCATATAATACAGAGCAATGTTTTAAATCAACAGTACCACCAAATAATTCAAAATTATCATCAGCAGCAGCAATTGTTTCTACATATTCTATTTTAGTTCCACGACCAACTGAATATAAAGAAATTCCATTTAGCTCGTTACCTGCAGTGTTACCACTTAATAAAGCACCTGCATGACGAACTGATACATATCTTAATATACCTGAATTATCATTATCATTAAAAGTTGTAGGAATACTAACTGCCTGACCATTTGCAAGAGTAATAGTATCACCAGCACCCCAAAGAGTTTTAATTGTGTTGTCAGCACCCTCTATATACCCAACACCGTTCCATGGAGAACCTTTTTTGCCAGTACCATAGTTGTATGCTGTTAGTAAGTTGTTAGTTGCCATACCACAAATAACTAAACCACCCCAATCTCCAACATTAGTAATAGAATAAGTACCATCTAATGGATCAGCAACACCTGTCATAATAATTTTACAACTTGGTTTACCATCAGCAATAATTTTACCACCTCTTTCAACAATAATAGCTGCAGCGTGAGTTGCATCAGTAACAAAGGCACCTTTAAGAACAGTACCCGGTTCAATAGTAAGAGTTACACCATAACCTACAAAAATCTTTTTGTCGAATGTGTAAGTCTTGTCACATGTTAATGTGGTGTTCGTCTGAATTTCCACTTGATTAGCATCTAAAGCAACACCTAATGTTGCAAGATCAACTGTTGTTCTGGAACCTACTGCAGGACATCCGCATTCTGCTCCATTGTTTAAATCATTACCTACTTGCGCAAAGCTTGTAGTTACCGACATGGCTACAATAACAATAGCCGAAACGAATTTGAAAATTTTGTTCATTTTTTTTAATTTGAAATTTTTAATTTGAAATTGTTGTTTTAAATTATTTTTTTATTGTTTAATTTACCCGGCAAAAGTACCAACTGAATGTTAACTCATAATGAAGAGAACCTTATCAAATGATTATTTTAATGTTAAGAAATTGGAAATTTTATGACAGTAATGTAAAGTTATTGTATATACTTTATTTTATAATGCGTTCTGCTAAATGGTTATCTCGATAAAGTAAACTTGGGTTGTTAATTTAAATATACATTTTTTTTAAATATTATTTTCTTTATCTGACACAACAGCTTTTTTCTTGCTAATTCTTTTTATAATCTTACCTATTTATTTTTAGATTTTCACTATTTTTCGATGCTTTAATTATAATTTAACTGGCAAAAATGCTCTCTATTGATCATTTTACGCAATCATTCGACCATATTACGCAATCATTCGATGACTTTAAGATATCTTAAAACGATTTCATCCTCGCGTGAAACGATTTTACGCAAGCTTAAAACGATTTCATGCGACCATAAAATGATTTTACGCAAGCATGAAACGATTTCATGCGACCATAAAATGATTTTACGCAAGCATGAAATGATCAAATGATATCTTAAAATGACCAAAGGATCACGTAAAATGATTTTACGCGATCTTTTATCAACTAAAAAATACTATAAAACGATTAAGGGGTTTGATAAAACTACCTTTGGATATTATTTAATCTTTTACACAACGAATACTAAACCCATAAGTATTGGGACCATAGTATCTGAAAATATTTGGTTTGTTATAATCCAGATATCTATATAAAGGTTTATTATTATATTTTGAAGATGTCCACCAAAACCCTGTTGAAAATGTACCGGGATTACCCCAAATACCATTGAACATACAGCAACTTCCACCGATAGCAGAAAATCCACTTTCATTTGTGCCCCATATATTATATATATCACTTGGTGTTTTCCATCCGGTATAGATTTTCATTTTATTACCTTCTACATTACCTCGCCAATTCATTTTGTTAACATCATCAGAACTCATTCCTAAATTTTCTTCCAAAGTTTTCCATTCATTATCAGTTGGCACATGCCAACCTTGTGGTGCTATGTTTCTGATATCAGCTACTGAATAACCGTTATATAAAAATCCAAATAATTTTCCTTTGTAATTCTGTGATGCACTATCTAAACTATTAATAATACAATAAGCACCAGACGTTAAATTATTCCATTTTGCTGAATCTAAATTATAGCTTATATATGATACATAAATTACAGAATCACCATTTCGATATCTTGTCACCTTAAGGTTTTCAGCCATCCACCATTGAGAACCAATTTTAACAGTCTTATAAACATTGCCATCAATATCAGTAACTGTACCTGTCTCAATTATTGAAGTATTATTGTCTTTTTTACAACTATTCATAAGAATAATAAAAAACATCAATACTAAAATGCTTAATTTGCCAAATTTGTTTCTTTTCTTCATTAACATATTTAATAAAGATTTAATCACAATTATATTCTTACGATTATACATATCAAATTTACAATTTTATAAATGTTCTACTGTTAACTGAATTGCCGGTGAATAATCGAACTAAATAAATCCCTTGTTTTAAGTTTGAGATATTTAACTCTTGGTTATAATCTCCTGAAATCACACCTAAATTTTTCTCTAATTCAATTTTTCCTAAAGAATTATATATAACATATTTTGTTTCTTCATAATCATTTAAGGTTATTTGAATTGTTATTTGACTATGTGCTGGATTTGGATAAATATTTGGATTTATATTTTCTTTTAATCCTTTCTTAGCTAATGAAGGACATACAAGACTTATATCTCGATCAGCACACATTCCGGGGTAGCAGCATAAAGATTGGATATTATAATTTGCATTAGAATTATAATTACAAGCATTAGGATCCATACAACCTAGTACTATATAAGTTTGGCATTTGCTTTGATCTGAACAAGTAAGATCAGGATTATATTCAAAATAATTAGGATCCTTACAGCCACATTCAAAAGGGTATTTTAACCAATCCGAAAGGTTTGTACTAAGTGAATCTAAACTCTTTTTTGCAACATATTTAGAAACGGTTCCATCTATTTCAATTATCTCAACATTTAATTCAAATGAAATATCCCCTCTGGTAGTTAACTGTGCAACCAGAACCTGATTACTATCAGGAATAACACCTGTAACACCTGAATTCTGCAAATACGCATTGTTACTATTAAATTCATTCCCAATTTTAATTGAACCAAAAATAGTGGAATCTACTCCGGATATTAGATCAACGAACCCATTATTTGACCAATTACTTGGTATGTTTGTCATCGTCTCCATACCATCAGCAATAGTTAATGGAATACCAGCAAGCGAGTCATTGTTTGTTAATAATCCATTTATAATTCCTGCACTTCCTCCGTCATTATTTACACCACCAATAAATGACCCATTATTATCTTGTGATTTCAAGATTCCAAAATAGGTAATTGCTGAACTTTTTGTTGTTTCTCCTATAGTTAACCAAGTATCTAATGCAACTGTATTGCTATTGTAATTGCTTTTACTGATATCTTTGCCAAAGGTTTTACCACGGTCTATATTATTAAAAAAATTAGCAGTACTTGCTATCTTTAAAGTGTGATTATTATCTCCATATATTTTACTTAGCTTACAACCAGGTTTCATTTGAATATAAACTCTATAAGTTTTAGAAAATGATTCTAGTATGCCACCGGTTGTATCAGTAGCATCATTAGCATCAGAAACGTAATAAGTTTCAACGATTACTTTTTTAATTGCATCTTGTGACTGTGCAGCAGTTGCAATAAATAATGCCATTATAAATATGATTCTTTTCATATTGTTTTATTATAGTTTATAGGATAAAGAAAAGACATAATTTGTACCGTATCTATATTTACTATAGATAATATTTTCTGCATCTTTGTTCTTATTTGTTATTTCATTCCAAATGTTTTTTAAATAAGAATCATTACTTACAGACATATAAGATCTTTTTACTTCACTATTAAGAATATCAAGTATTTTAAAACTTACACTAAAGTGTTTGTTTATAGATTTTGATATTTTAAAATCTAATAAATGCCTAGGTAATTCATATATATCTGGCTTAGTAGGATCAGTAATAATAACTAGTTTACTGCCTTGTAAATTATAACTTATTGTTGTAATAATGCCATATTTTTTCGAACTATATGTTAACATAGTGTTTATAACATAAGGAGCTTGACCAAACATAGGTCTTTCACCTCCTTTTAAATTAAATATATGACCAGCGAGATCATACATTGTTCCTCCTTTTAAAGTTGTTTGAGAATTAACTAATGTTAAATTTGCTTTAAACTCCAAAGATTTAAATATGTTTTTCTTTCCCTCGATTTCTAAGCCTTTTAAAGTTGTATAATTTGGATTATTCAACCAAGACAAACAAAAGCCCCAATTTGATAATTCAATATGATTATTGAAACCTTTATAAAATAAGCTAACAGAAATATTATCCCCTGATTTAAAATAAGCTTCAAATCTTAAATCATAATTATTAATTTGTACAGTTTTGAGTTGAGAATTTCCTTTTACATAAGAATTAGATTCAAAATCATAAAATGTAGTTTCAGAAAGCTCTCTAATACTAGGTCTAGCTACAGTTTGGCTATAATTTAATCGAATATTAATAGGTGAAGATATGTTGTTGTTAAGATTGTAAATTAAGTTTGCACTTGGCAAATAACTTACTTTTTGTAAATTGCCAGGTTGAACATCCATTGTATTTCCCCAAACATCAGTTACTATCCTTCTGAAATCATTTGGGAGTAAATTAAGTGAATCGAATAAAAAACAATCGGTATATATTTTAGCACTTTCAATTCTCAGCCCTCCAGATAGTCTTAATTTAGTATTAATAGAATAATCTATCATTGCATATCCTGAAATTATATCACTTGAGCCAAAGAAATTATCAGAAGGTGAAGAATATTTATTGTAGTACCCATATGATGAACGATAAGGAGATTCACCATTTTGAACTGTAACAATATCAAATATTGAATCTGGGTTTAATTTACTTAAAGTTGAAACAGTTGGATTTACAAAGCCAGTACCGTTAGTAAATTGATAAACATAACTTTTATTCTCAATGTAATTTTTTATGTAGCCTCCACCAACTTTTATTTTTCTAACTAAATCAGGCTTATTACTTATAGGTAATTCTGCAGAAATACGAGAATCAAAAATATTATCTGTAAGATATCTAAAGTATCTGTTAAGATCAGTAGGATATGTAAAATAAATTGCGTAATCATTGGGTAAAAACCCTTGTGTAAAATGTAGAGTATTGTTTTTTGAATCAGGAGCATCACTTTTACCATTAGTGTAAGATGCATTAAACTCTATTTTTATTTTTTGTTTTGGAATAAAATGTTCTGATTTTATTTGATAAATAAATTGCTTACGAGATTCATAATATTGGTACTTTGAAAAAGTAAGTAAGGGTGGATTATTTAATGGATCATTTGAAGCAGGTTCAATAAATTCTGCATCTCTTACATTATTAATACCAATGACATTTGGCATAAAAAGTAAAGATAAATTATTGTTATTATTTAATTTATATGCTAATTTTATTAATCCACTCCAACCATTCGTTTCTTTACTTACTATTTGATATTTGGAAAATTTTGTAGTAAAGTTATCTGGCTGATTAAACTGAAATTGATAATCATTTCTAATCGAATTTGGATCAGATTGTATCGAACTCGAATATCTAAACCCAACAATAAATCCAAGTGTTTTTCCAAATAATTTTGTTTGGTTTCCAATTGAAAAACTTTGACTAAAATTTAATGGAGCTTTTTTTGAAGTAGTATTCCAATTATTGGGAAATTTCTTTTCCGATGCAACTGCATTTGCATTTATTAAATTATAAGCCCTCCCTTCATATAAAAGGGTACTATATTGATTTTTGGCATTTTGAAATGCAATAGGATCATTTATTTGAGCACTGCCTAAAAGTCCTAATTTAATAAGACCCAATTTATAATATGTGTCATTCCAAGGAGTTGAACTTGTAACACCTAATGATTTATAATAGTCACCCAAACCTAATGCAACAAATTCTTGATATGTTGTAGGATTATTATTATATGCAATATAGTTATTATGATCATAATCGCGAAATCCATTATCAAAACCAAGCCAATCAGTCGAACTATGTTGAGATGAAACTACATCTTTAAATGTTGATTGTTCATTATAGCCTATAGATGTTTCTAGATTTAGAGATAATGAATCTGGATAGTCTTTAGTTTCAATTGACAAATAGGCACCAGCCCAATCACCAGGCAAATCAGGTTTAGCAGTTTTTGTTATAATAATATTATCTATAAAACTTGAAGGGAATAAATCTAATTTTATATTATTAGTAAATGGATCTAAGGTAGGTATTCTGGCACCATCAATTGTGGTTTTTATATAACGATCTCCTACTCCACGTACTGTAATTAATCCGCTACTAGTTGTTGAAACGCCAGTAACACGAGCAACAGCAGAAGCAACGTTAACATCACCTGTTTTTTTAATTGTTTCTGCTGAAATAAAATCTATTGTAGAGCTTGATCTCATTTTAATTTTATCAAGTTGGATATCATTGTTTTTAAATGCTTTTGCTTCAATGACAACAGTGTTTAAAGATTGTGATGAGGATTCTAACACATAGTTTTTTACCAGAATACCTTTAGTATAATTAATTGTGTCTTCAATAGTTTGATAACTAATATATCTAACTACAATTATTTCGGTGCCCGAACCAGTTAAATTTAAAGAATAATCACCATTTAAATCAGTTGTAACACCTGAACTCATTTTAGATTTAGGATATACAGTAGCTCCAACAAGAGTTTCCCCATTTATATCTGAAACTTTACCTCTTAAAACACATTGCCCGATTAAATTGGTAGTAAAAAGCAAACTTAATATAAGAGCGACTATATATGATTTCATAAATTGAATGTATTTTCAATCAGAGTTGATGTTATTTAATAGATAAATATTGTTAAGTTAAAAGTATCTAGGTATTATAAATATTCTTTAAAACAACAATTAATTTTTAATTAATTTACGTGTTGTTTTCTCACCATTTATTGATACTTCTATAAAATAGATACCTTTTGGATAAGAATCCAAATCAATGGCTTCATTATAATTATTAAAAATAGTATTAATTCTTTTCTTAACAAGAATATTTCCAATGATATTATATATAGTATAATAGTTTTCCTGACTTATGCTTTTAGTATTTATATTTAAATTAAAGATCCCTTTTGATGGATTTGGGAAAATAGAAATAGTACTGTAAAAATTTAAATCGTTGACCTTGTCAATAACTACAGGAATACTATCTGAAAGATAGTTTAAAAAGTTTCTTTGAATCTCACCATTTGCAAAACCTCCAATAATACTATCTGCTACATATTTTTCAACTCCACCTGATGGTGTACCTATTTGAATATTCAATTTTAAATTTAATCTCCCTTTAGTAGTTATCTGTGCAATTAACACCTGATTATTAGTTGTGTCAGGACCAGTTGCACCACCTAGGCAATACCAAGCACCATTATTTATAATAAATGAATTGCCAAATTGACTTGTTGCATCAAAAACTGCAATGGCTGTATCTATACCTATTGTTCCAACAGTTGCAGGTGTTCCTGCTAATAATCCATCTTGAACTGTCAATGGGATTCCTGCTAAGGTATCTAAATTTTGTAATATGTTATTTGCATTTACAACTGTAGATACACCGTCGTCTTTTGTTTTAAGAACTCCATAATTCCCAACACAAGCTGCACCTGCTGATATCCATGAATCAAGCATAACAGTGTTTTTTTTAGCATTTGATTTAGTAAAACTAGGTGTTGTTGCACCATAATCTTCATTATTAAAAAAGGAAGTTGTTGTGGTTATTGAAAGTGGATGAGATGAATTACCATAAGCCATTTGAAAATTATATCCCGGTTGCATACTTACATATATTCTATAGGTAACAGAACCTATAGGTAAAATGCCAACACTCCCGACAGAATCAGCAGCGTTAGATATATAATACTTTTCCACAATAATTGTGTCAAGTCCATTCTGTGCATTAACATAAGCACTTGAAAGCATAAAGATGATGCTTAAAAAAATTATTTTTGTAAAAATTGTTCTCATTAAATCTTATTTAATTGATTATTATTATTTAATTTATTTTAAAATTAAGCCGTTAAATTGCATCTCCGACCCTTCAGGGTTTTCGCCTACAAATTGCACATATCCTCCTGTTGGAGTTCCTATCTGTACATTTAATTTAAATGAAAGTTTCCCATTTGTAGTTAGCTGAGCAATCAAAACTCTGTTTTCAGGTGTAGGCCCTTTAACTCCACCAGGAGCAGCCCAACCGCCATTATTTGTAGAGAATTTTGTAGCAGTACTATCATTATTAAAGAATCCCATGTCAAGATTAAAGACTTTAAAATCTGGCAATATACCTTTTATAAGACCATCTGCAATCTTTAATGATGGTCTATTTGTAATTACTGAAAAACCTGTAGTGTCTTCTGATCTTGGTATTCCTGTAAATCCTCTGGCAGCAGCTCCCATTGTTAACCATGAATCTAATGCTATATTGCCTTTATTTATTCTTTTAGTATTTACATTAAATCCAGTAATCGCATCAGCTTCTAAATCATTAAAGAATTTAGTTGTAGTTTCAAGTAAAAGCTCATGCTTTTGATTTCCATATACTAATTGTAATTTATAATCAGGCTTCATATCAATGAATATTCTATAGGTTACTGCTCCTTTAGGAAGCGAATTTTTTATTGTGTCATTATAATCAGTGGAATCGGAGATGTAATATTTTTCAACAATAATATTTTCTAATGCTAAACTGTCATCATGTGTAATTTCATAATTATTTTGGATGTTCTGTGAAAATATTGATGAACTTAATATAAATAGAAATAAGGTTAAAAATTTAATTTTCATTAGTAATATGCTTTGTTTTAAATATGTTTTAACTATCAAAAATTTGCTTAATTTGATGTGTCAAAAGTAGTATTGATTTTAGAGAATCAGGTTAAATTAAAGATAAGTTTATATTATCATATCATTAAAAAAGCATGTTTTTTTATTATATTAATATTAAGTTTTAAGGAAAGTAATTTTGTCCTAAGTTCTTAATCTTTTACACAACGTACAGAAGCACCAACTGTTTTATTGATTATATAGCTATAAACTCCACTATCAGTGCAACCCATATAATAATAATCTGCATCAGAATTATTATATCCTGGAATACTCCACCAGTCTCCTTCAAATCCAAAGTAGTAGAATGATCCATATGTGCTACGGCTTCCTCCCGGAAGAGCTGTAAATCCAGATTCGTTACTAACACTAGTACTTGTATAAAACCAATGTGTTGTGCCGATTTCTTTTAATTTATCACCTGCTACTTCTTCACCACCAAGAAAATAAATTAATGTTATCCATTCAGGAAATGACGATACATGCCAACCGATAGGGCATAAATTACGAGAGTCGGTAACAGCATAAAAATTATATAATCTACCATAAGTTAAAGCAAAATTAGAATCATTATTATAATTACAATAAGCACCAGTTGTAAGTTGTTGCCAGATATTAGAATTAATAATAACAGGAATTGCATCGCCATTACGATAATGAGTAACTTTCAGATTTTGTTTGAACCATGTTTGGGATCCAATTCTAATAGTATCATATCCATTACCATCGTTATCAATAATTGGTTTTGAATTATAAATTATTTCATTACCATATGCTGTACCCAAACTATTTGTTGCATAAGCTCTGATAAAATAAGTTGTGCCCGAAATTAATCCTGTAAGAGTACTTATAAAACTCCCGACACCTGTACTATCTAAAGTATGGTTATCTGAAATTGTTGGATAGTGAGAAGTACCCCAACAAACACCTCTGGTGTTAATTGGAGAACCACTTGAAAAGGATACATATCCTCCACATGTTGCGTTTGTTCCCGTAAAGTTTGTTATTGCATTTGTAGTAATTCCATTTTGATTATTAATCCATGCAGGATTACCATTACAAAACTGAAGTATTTGTCCTGGTAAACCAGAAGGAATTGCTATCCAAGAGTTGCTATTCCAATATAAGATATTATCATTAGCACCTATTGCAATCTGAGAACCAATAGGCCCGGTAACTGCCGGTATAGGTTGTGATTTTAATTTTGAAAGATAAAATAAAGAGAAAACCAAAATTAATAGTATAGGGAAATATCTTATATTATTTAGGATCATTTTTGATAATTATTGTTGATGAAAAATTATAAAAATAAAAATCGAGAATGCTATCTCTTACAATAAGTTTACTTATATTTTGAGTAGTAATATAATTTTGAAACAACAGCTTAGCATGATAAAAAATTATGAAATAGTATTTAGATTTTTACAATCATCAACATTTTTAGTATTTTCTTTCTTGAATTAAATTACCACTTGAGTCCCACATTCTCCAAACTCCTGTTTTTTCACCATTCTCATATTTCATTTCACGAATTAGCTTGCCATTTTCATCCCAAATTAACCACATTCCATGTTTTTTACCTTTCGAAAAGTTAGCTTCGGCAGTTTTTATTCCATTTTCATTCCAGGTAATCCATATTCCATCTTTTTCGCCTTTATTAAATGATTGTTGTTCTTTCTTATTCCCATTTTCATAATAATAAGTAGAAATACCATTATTTAGTCCATTCAAAATGTTAAGCTCCATTTTAAGTTTACCATTAGCAAAATTCTCTTTATAATTACCGGTATATACTTTATTATCTTTGTAATAAATGCCATCTTTTATTTCGAGTTGTTGTGAAAATAGAAAAGAGTAGCTTAAAAATAATAAACTAATTATTAATAGAGTCTTTTTCATTATATGTTTATTAAAAAGTAAAATTATTGATAGGATTTCTTCAGTTAATTAGAAATTATTAACAAAAGCAAATAAAAATACCGTAAAAGATATAATAATATATATTTTACGGCATTAAGTGTAATGTATGTTGGTGTGATATGGTTTAAATTATTTAGTATTTTCTACAAGTTCTATTTCTAATGATGGTATTTCATTTGATTTAGCTATTGTTTGTTCAATTAAACTTGAATTGTATGAGATATAAGAAACAACTATATTATAGTTCCCTTCTTTTACATTTTTAATTTCAAAATTGCCTTCCAAATCAGTATATACTTTATATTCTGAGTTTCCTATACTAATTGTTGCACCTACTAAAGCTTCTTTTGTTTT
>TBL_comb47_HYPODRAFT_10003866_pt1 | contig 17498 bp, 17 predicted proteins | sample TroBogypolimnion_40_FD_10682 | JGI IMG/M metagenome (IMG submission 10682)
CAGGCGCGCTCCTTGCGGTGCCAAACCCAGCGGCTCAGGTCCTGCTCGTGGCGCTCGTTAAGCTGCGGGCAGCTGCCGCAGTTCCCAACATACCTCGTGCACGGCCCGGGGAGGTGGCAACCTCCAGTGAAGGCCCAGGAATCGTGCAGCGTCCAGACGAGCGGCTGAGTGAGCCGTGCGATGCCGGAAATGGGCAAAAAGCCGTGACCGACGCCGTGCAGGTGAATGAGGTCCGGGGCATAGGCCGCCACCTCGGCATCGATACTTTTGGGAAGCCAGGCAAGGCTCCAGGGTGGGCTCAAGCGGGAGCGATAGCAAAGAAGCGGCAGTGCATCGAGATAGGGGCGCAGCGGCGCCGTTTTTCGGGCAAGCCACCCTTGGGGACCAAGGACGTCGGGGTCGGCGCTTTGCTTGTACTGGACCAGCATCCGGCACCCCAAGCCCCTCTGGCCCAGCTGCCGGTAGAGGCGGTGCCCGGACCGGGCGGCTCCGCCGGCTTGCTCAAAGGTGCTCAGCAGGAGTATCTTCACGCGGGCAGAGGCTTTCTGGTCACCAGGGTGACCGACTGGCCTACCGGCCGCAGACTCGGGTCGGCCAGCAGCACGGTATAATACCGGCCGAGGATCTGGCAAAGCAAGGTCAAGGCTCGGTGCCCGACTGTCGTTGCGACAGGTTTGAAAGGTAGACGGAATATCTGCTTAATCCCAGCGCGGATCAGCTCGGTCGCGTACTGGTGCAGGTGAGTGTCCGCCAGCCGCTCGTGCTCAAGAGCGACCAGTTCCAGATTGAATGCCCCGGCCGTCCAGGCCAGGGTTTTGTCGCTCCATCTCGTCACGTGATGGGGCGGCATATTGAGAATGCCGTCCTCGACAATGGAGAGAAAGGAATCTTCACTGGGCACGGACAAGATAAGCACCCCTCCCGGCTTGAGACAACTCACACAGGACCTGATGAAAGTCTCGGGATTTTCCACATGCTCGAGAACCTGGAAGGAACAGACGACATCGTAGCGCTCCCCGGCATGCAGCGCGTGATCTTCAACGGTCTGGACCAGGATGCTATGGCCGTGCTGCGCTGCCGCGGACTGGGCCTTGGGGCTCAATTCCAGCCCGACGTACTCCTTGGCCTTTATCTGTTGGGAAAACCTGCCGCTACCGCAGCCGACCTCCAATACGGCGTCATCCGCACGGATGAACTGTTTGGCATAGTGGAACTCAGGCTTATCGTCAGCATAGTACCAGTCGAACTGCTGCAGGTGATCGTACAGCGTGTGGTCGCCGGCAACCAGGGGGTGATAAAACTGCAGGCCGCACTGGCTGCACCGGTAATACTTGAGCGCCCCAAGTTCTCTGAAGTAGCTTGAGACATCTGCTCCAAAGAGACGCCGGTAAATTTTCGGGATATCGCGGGTCGGAATGCGTTCTATCAGGTGTAAAATGGAACATTCACATAAAAGGCAGGTGGCCATGGTAGGTCCCCTCATTTCATAGTAGACAGCCCGGGAAAGGCAGTTTGATCTAAGCATTTCCAGCGTTGTTTAAACGGCCTTACTCACAGCGAGCCCCCCGCCCCCTGAACCGTTCTGAGAGATTACGCACAAAATCACTGATCTTCAATAAAAAAGGCCTCTCAGACAGAGTTTTAGCGAAGAGCGCCCTATCGAAGCAGGCATCGGCCTGCACGTCGTCATTGGGTCGCAAGGGGAAGCTCAAGGGCATGACGGGCAGTGCCGCGTAGGAGCTGTTCGGGTCCACGGTATGGGTCGCGTCCGTGTTGAAGCCCAGGTTGGAAACCAGATTCACCGAGGACATCAAGGTCAGCCCCGCATGCAGGAGCAGGGCAAAGCTCCACTGGTAATCCCAGGTGTCGACCCTGCCCGCGGCGGCGCGGTCAAAGTCCAGGGCCCGCTGCCGGTAGAGGGTGCCGCCACCGAGCAGCCGGCAGATCCGCCGCCGGGACTCCGGATCGCGCCACAACGGCATGGCGATATCGTACCGGGCCCAGGCCCGGCGCCAGGTCGCCCAACCCCAGATCCCGCCGTAGAGGGAGAAATGATAACTCTGCGCCTCCGCTTTCCAGGCCCCCAGGGGATTGGAGCCGCAGATCGACATGATGCGCTCGTCGTCGCGATACCGGTCCAGCATCTCCTGGCAGAACCGGAAAAAGGAGGCGTCGGGCAGGCAGTCGTCTTCAAGGATGATGGCGTCCTCCAGCTTCGAGAAAACCCAATCGAGGCCGCTGGCTACCCTGAGCCGGCAGCCGAGGTTGGCGTCGGCGTAGTCGCGTTCCACCTTGCAGGGCCAGTCGACAGCCGCCACGATGCGCCGCACCTCGGCGCACCGGGCGGCGTCGTCGGCGCGCCCGGGACGGGGGCCGTCGGCGATGACCAGCAAATGCGCGGGACGGGCTTCACGGATGGCGGCAAAAACGCGCGCGGTCGTTTCCGGGCGGTTGAAGACCAGGAACGCCACCGGGGTCGTCAGTTGAAAATTCATCGCGTACCCTTGATGAGGCCGTCATAAAGCGCCAGGACCTTGCGCTCCTGTGCCGTCTCCGAGAAGCATTGCTCCACGCGCAGCCGGCCGGCACGCCCCTGGCGCTGCCGCAGGGCGGGGTCGGCGAGGAGCTCCCGGATACGCCCCGCAAAATCGGCCGTAGCGTCGGGCGGGCAGACGAAGCCGGTCTCCCGGTCCACGACCGATTCCGGCAACCCCCCCGTGTTGGCCACCACGCAGGGGAGTCCGTGGCTCATGGCTTCCAGGACGGCGATGCCGTGGCTCTCCCTGAGGCTTGGCTGCAGGTAGACGGAGGCGCGGGCATACCAGCACGTCGGGTCCTCGATGTATCCCGGCAGCAAAATCCGCTCTTCCAGGGACAATTCCCGCACCCGCGCGCGCAGCGGCTGCAACTCCTCGCCGTCGCCAATCCAGGCAAAGACCGCTCCGGGGCTCTCCTGCAAAACTGCCCGGGCAACCTCCAGCCAGATCCAGGGATTTTTGTAGCCGACCAGGTGGCCGGCGGTCAGGACCAGCGGCGCACCGGGGAGTGCTGCGACCTTGGCTGGGAGGGTATCTTGACCATGAGCGCTCTCGCGGCTGGAACAGCTGTTGTGCAGCACCGAGACCCTGGCGCGCGGGATTCCCATGGTGGATGAAACGGCCCCGGCGGCGGCCTCGGAGACGGCCACCACCTTGTTGCCAAGCGCCGCGCCGAGCCTCAGGTACCACCTTGGCAGCCAGCGGAACCGGCACTCGGGCGTACTGTGCAGCAGGTAGAGCACGGGAACCGGATAAAAAAGCGCCACGGACATCCTGCCCGGATCCCCCGTGGAAACCAGCACCAGGTCGGGACGCCGGGACAGCACGGCCCGCCAGGAAAAAAGCAGGTCGAGAAACGGCGTCAAGGCGGGGGTGGTGCCGGCGTTCACCCGGTTCGGGTTTCGGAGCAGCTCCGCGCCGTAGCGCCCGGCGAGGCGTACCAGGAAGGGAGGGCAGCGGTCCGTCGGCACCAGCAGGACCGTGGCGATCCCCTGCCGGGCGTGGATCTCCAGCAGCCGTTCCAGGAAGCGGCTCACCCCGCCGTACTGAACGGTGTCCGGTGCTATAACGAGGACTTTCATTACCACCTTCCCGGCGCCTTCCGGCAGCCGTGCAACGAAAAAAGCGCACCAATCGAGACCAGGGCTCCGGGCTGCGAGGCATGCTCAGGGCTCACCTCCGCCGTGGCCCCCGGACGGTTTGCCAGATCCCCCTGCGCACGGCCCAGGCCGCCAGAGCGCGCGCCCGGTGCCACAGGGGGGCCCGGGCGGCAGACCAAAGCGGGGAGCGCAGGTAGCTGCGTAACGGGCGGGGCGACGCGTCGGCCAGCACCAGGCAGGTGGAAAACCAGATATCCAGGAGCCTGCGGGAAAAATGGCCCGCCGGGTAGGTGCCCGCCCTCCTGTTGGCAGCCTCCAGTTGCAGCAGCCACTGTTCCGCCCGCTCCAGATAGGCCGGCTCGGGCGGCAGGGCCTCGTTCAAGATCATCTCGTGCAGCTTTTGCTGCTCCGGGGTCGGCTCGAGCCCCAGTTCCCGCACCCGCTGCAGCCGCAGCGGAGCCGCCGTCGCCAGCTGCTCCGCGCCATGCGTGACGCCTATCTGCCGGGGGCTCATCCGGTAATCCAGCAGCACCTGCTGGATGTTGGCGAAGTCCATCAGCCGGATGGCGCGCCCCCACAATTCGAAGTCCTGGGAATAACGGCACTTCGGGTCATAGAGGAGCCCATGCTCCGCGAAGAGCTCCCGACGCAGCAGGACCGAGGGATGAGCGACGCCGACCGTGTGGAACTGCCGGCAGCGAATTTCCTCGGAGCTTGCGGGAAGCTTCCAGACATCGTGGTTCGACTCGGAGAAAAACCGGACCCAGCTGCCGCACACCCCGACCCCCGGGTTGGCATCCATGAAACGGACCTGGCGCGCCAGGCGCTCCGGCCTGCTGATATCGTCGGCATCCATCCGGGCGACATAGGGTGACTCTATCAGCCCGAGCCCCTTGTTGAGGGAAACCGTCAGCCCGAGGTTACGGTCGTTACGGACCAGGCGAATGCGGGGATCGTGGTAGGACCGGACGATCTCCACGCTGTCGTCCGTCGAGCCGTCGTCGATGATCAGGAACTCGAAATCGGTGAAGGTCTGCCCCAGGATGCTCTCCACGGCCTCCCGCAGGTAGCGCCCGGCGTTGTGGACCGGCATCAGCACGGTGACGCGCGCAGCGGTCATACGGGGAGCCTCAGCCACGACGCCGGCATCAGGTCCCCCGTGTCGATGGCGGGATCGTTGAACCAGCTCTGCGGCGCGACAACGATCTTGTCGGGTCTCGGGTCGAGCCACGCCCCCCACCAGCTGAAGGTGCTGTTGGCGATGATATGGTGCCTGCAGAGGCTCATCAGCCTCAGGTCCTCCTGGGCCTGGTCCGGACCGTTGTGCTGCACCAGGGTGGTGGCGTGGGGAATGGAGAAGTGCTGCCGCACCCAGTCCGGGTCGTCGGAGAAGACGAAGAAATGCGGCCGCGCGACCCGCGCCAGCATCAGTTCGGCGGCCCGGGTGAAATACCTGCCGCCGCACGCCGCGTATTTCGCCGCGACCTTGGCGTCGGCCACGTAATCGCCCCGGCGGATATGGACCGAGACCGCCTCGCACCCGGTGATCGCCGAGGCGACCTCCCGGTTCAGCCCCTGAGGCTCCTGGCGCAGCGCAAAGTCGGCGCGCAACAGCGGGGCTATCTCGGCGAAATACTTTTCGCTTTGCCAGTACCCCTCCAGATAGCAAGGGACCGGGGAGTCCAGTACTGCGGCATCGAAGTGAAAGTGCCGCTCGCTGATTCTCCCGGGAGACCCGCCCCCCAGCAGCTTGAACAGCCGGGCCAGGCGGCTTCTCTGCGGGGACGGCGGGAAGCTCTGCAGGTCCTCTGCGCTGGCGAAGCTCTCCTTTACCTGGAACACCCCGAGCTCGTAATTACGGCAGGTAAAATTCGGGCGCACCGTGCGATCCAAAAGAAAGCTCAGGTCCATTTTGAGCTCGGTCCCGTGCCGCTCGGCGAGGCTTCTTCCCAAAGCGTACTGGAACATCTGATTGCCCAAACCACCCATAAGCTTTACGACGATCATGATAGAAATGCCTTCGCAGGTAGCACTACCCTCATCCGGTACTCACTTTTTCCTTGCGACGATCAGCCGCATATCGGCACATTTGTCACTCCAGCGGGTCCAGACCACCGGCGGGTCCTGGCGTTCGCGGCACACCAGGTAGTCTTTTTCTGTCACAATTTCGCAGCATGGTTCCAGGCGCTCTCTGATCGCGGACCATTCAATGTGGTCCTCCGGATGGACATGAATATCTCCGTCATCCTCTATCCTATGACCCATAAGCTTTAATGTAGCCCCAATATAGCGCCAGGATCCTTTGCGGGTCAACAGCTTTAGCACCCTGCGCAGCACCGTGTCAGGCCGGCCCTGCTGGAATTCCCGTAACTCCTCGCTGTACGCCAGGTACTGGGCATCGTCCTCCCAATAGGCGGGACAGACTTCGTGATCGAGGTAAATGACGCCGCCGGGCTTCGCCACCCGCACCAGTTCGTCGACGGCCGCCAGGTAGTCGGGCACATGGTGCAAAACCGAATAGGTGGCTACCAGGTCGAAGCTGTCGGAAGCCACCCCCTCCAGGTCGCGCCCGTTCAGGACCAGGGTCTCCAGGCGGCTTTGCCTGCCCGCCAGGGCGTGGAGTTCCCGCAGACTTCCCTCCGACACGTCGGCCGCCACCACGTGGGCGCCCAGGCTCAGGAGCTGCCTGGTCAGGTTGCCGGTGCCGGAGCCGAAATCAAGGACACGCGGCGCGTCCTCGCCCGGGAACTCTCCCAGCAAGGAGCGCAGCAGTTCGTGAATCCTGCGCTGCTCGACCGGATTGAAGATTTCGCCGTGACGCTCCTCGTACAGCGGTGCGAGCACGTCGTGAACGCTTTTGTTGTAGCTCAGGCGGTCTTCCGGGTTGTCCAAGCTATCGGTTTTCATGACTGCAGCGTTGCTCCTTTCGTGTTCATCAGGCGTCCCATCATGCGCTGGCATCTCGCCCGCGTCACAGTGTCAACCAGCCGGAGGGGAGCAGGTCGCAGGTATTGACAGCCGGATCGTTGAACCAGCGCACCGGCGCAGTTACCATCTTGCCGGGGGAAACCGAGAGCCAGGCGCCCCACCAGCTCAGCGAACTGTTGGCGACGACGTGGCGCTTGCAAAGGCTCATCAGTCTCAGGTCCTCATGTCCCTGGTCGGGCCCGTTGTGCTCCACGAGCGTCGTGGGAAAGGGCAACTTCAGGTGCTGCTTGACCCAGGCGGGATCGTCGGTAAAAAGGAAAAAACGCGGTGCCGCCAGCCCGGAGGCCAAGCGGGCCGCCGCCTCCCGGTAGTAGTCCGGGGAGCAGGTGCCGTGGAAGGCGGCCGCGCCCGGGTCAGAGACATAATCGCCCCGGCGCACGTGCAACGAGATGGCATCGGATTCCTGGATGGTCTCGGCAAGCTGCAGATTGGCTCCGGACAAGGGATCCCGCAGCGAAAATTCCTCCAGCAGGAGGTCCCTGATGTCGGCGAAATACTTTTCCGACTGCCAGTACCCTTCCAGGTAGCAGGGATCGGGCAGTGCCAGTACCGCAGGGTCGAAGTTGAACTGCTTTTCGCGGTAGAAACTGATGCGCTCTTTCAGGCCGGCCAGGCGGAGCATCCGGGTTGCCGCGGTTGCCAGCAGGCCTCCCCCCTGCCCGAGCAGCCGCTCCACTTCCGGGCGGGAAGCCCGCTCGGCGCAGATGTTCAGGCGGCCGAGTTCGAACTTTCGCGGGGTGATGCCGGACTGGTCACCCTCCAAAAAGGAGAGGTCGAGCTTCAGCACGGTCTTGTGCCGCGCGGCGAGCCTTCTGGCGGCCGCGTACTGAAACATCTGGTTCCCGAGTCCGCCCATCAGTTTAACCACGGTCATATCGCTTAACCTTCATCCCGCTTCCAAAGCAGCGTCATCCCCGGCAGTCCGAGATTTTGGCAGTAGATCTCGAAACGCGCCCCGGACTGCTTCAGGACGTCCTCGATGGCACGGTGGGGTCCGGTGTTGTAGCCGGATCCCGCGGACTGCATAAAGGTGTCGTGGATCATGATGCTGGCCGACGGCACCGCTGCGATGATCGTTTCCAGTTCGCGGCGCACCGAATCGTAGCCGTGATCGCCGTCCAGAAAGAACAGCGCCCGGACCGGCCCGGTCGCGGCCGCCACCACCCCCAGGGAGACCGTGAGGCCGTCCCCCTGGTGCAGCCGGACCTGCGGGATGCCGCGCACCAGCCTGCCGCGCTGATCGCCCGGATGCTCGCCGTGCGTCTCGTCGTCGGGAAGGTCGACGGAGTGCACCTCGGCGGGAATTGCAAAGGCCTGGAGGATTTCGTGAAAGATGCGCGCCGAGACCCCGATGTTGGTGCCCCATTCCAGGATGTGGGTCGGCCTGATGCGGCAGACCGCGGCCGTCATCAGCATCTGCTCGCTAAGCGGAAAGGGGAGAAAGCCCACCAGCGGCACCAGGCGCTGTATCACGAACTCGGAGATGGCCCAGGTGTTGACCTCGAAAAAGTCGCAGTCCGGATTGCGCACAGGGTCGGCACGTTGTGCGGGGGGTGCGGCGGGATGGAATAGTCCCGTTATGGAGCGCAGATTCATGCGGTACCCTCAAGAAGGCCCCGATACAGGGCCTCGTAGTCGCCGGAAATTTTTTCCCAGGTAAAGCGGTCCTGCCAGGCGCGCAAACCGGCCCGGGCCATCCGGTCGCGTCCGGCGGCGTCCCGGTGCCAGGCTTCCAGCAGGGCGGCCGATTTGGTGATGTCCGCGCTGACTGCCAGGAAATTCTCGCTGCGGCCGAGCAGGAGCCGGACCTTTCCCAGCAGCCGGGCCGGCAAGGAACCGTGCCGGGGCAGGAAATCGGGCCGGGCGGACGGCAGCAGCGCCCCCGCGCCGGACCAGGCGGCAATCTCACCGGAGTTCCCGGCGTCCGTCGCAAGGAAGGGCGTGCCGGACGCCATGCATTCGAAGAGCACGATCGGCGAGCACTCGATGTTGGAGGGGAACAGGAACAGGTCCGCCGCGTGGTAGGCCGCCACCGTATCCTCGCGGGAAAGCGCCGTAACGATGACGGACCGCTCGCTTGCCCGAAAGGCCTGCGAGGCGTTCAACCGGTCCGCGCTTTCCCTGCAGGAGTCGGCGCAGCCGCCCGGCGGCTCGTTGCCGACGATGAGCAGGGTGGTCTTGCTCAGATCGGCCTTGCTGCAGATCGCCATGGCTTCCCGATGCCCCTTGAACCAGGTGTGCGAACCGACATGCAGGATCAGGAAGTGGTCCGCCGGAATGCCGAGCCTCGCGCGCAGATCGGAGTGCGCGGCCAGGAACTCGTCGGCGGCGGCGCCGTTGGGAATCAGGGCCGTCTTGGTGATGCCGTGCCGCCTGGCGAAAGCGATGTCGCGGTAGCTGTCCGAGAGAAAGACATTCATGTCGTAAAGCGCCATCCACTCGGGCATGCGCTGGAAATATTCACGGTAGCGCCGGGAAAAGAGCCCAGAAAAGCCGGTTGGGACGAACACCTTGCGCCCGGCTATCCGCGGCAGGAGCGGCAGGGCCAGGTCGGTGGCCCACTGCTGGGCGGCGAAATTGGTGACGATGTCGAAACGCGACTCCAGCAGGAAGCGCTGGTAACCGGCCACGTCCCCCTGGTACCCGTTGACGGCGTTGCCGCTCACGGAGAAGGAGGCGATCTGCACGCCGTTCAGGCAGTCCGAAACCCGGCCGGGGTGGCGCGCGGTCGCCACGGTTACCCGATGCCCCCGCGCCGCCAGACGCTCGGAAAGCTGCTTGACCACCTCCGCCATGCCACCCTCTGCGGGCGGATAGCTTTGCACCGTGTGAAGTATATTCATCCGTTCCCACCCAGCAACCGGGAAAGGCGCGGCTTGGCAAGGATCCATAGCGTTTCCCGGTAGGCCCGTAGCGCCGCTTTAATGCGGCGCCTGGAGTTGCCGCTGCGCAGCGCCCATAAGAAAAAATTCTCCAAAACGGCTTGCTTTTGTTTCCACGGATCACTCCAAAGCTTGCGTATGGAATTGACCGGCAGGTCGCTGTAACGGACCAGGGGACTGTCCACAAAGGCGAAATCGGTCAGCGTGGCGACCCGCAGCCAGAAAGCGTAATCCTCTATGGCCTGCAGCTTGGGCGACTCGGGAAACCCGACCAGCTCCCCGATCAGGGACCTGTGAATCAGTGCGGAACTGCAGATGACAAAATTGCTCCGCAGCAGGTCCGCATAGGCCAGGCGATCGGCGCTCCACCCGAGCTGGTAGGGCGCGGCCGGCTCGCCGGCCGCAATGCGCAGGGCCTGCGTGGAACTCGCCAGGCATTCCAGGCGCCCGCACAGTGCCAGCTGGGCTGCAAGCTTTCCCGGCAGCCACTCGTCGTCGTCGTCGAGAAAGGCGAGCCAGTCGCCCCGGCTCTGGCCGATGCCGCGGTTTCTCGGGACTGCGGGTCCGCCGCTTCGCGCTCCGGTAAGCCAGATCACCCGGGGGTCCCCGATGGAGCGCACCACGAACTCCGAATCATCGGTTGATCCGTCGTCGCAAACCAGCACTTCCAGGGGGGGATGGCTTTGTCCGAGCGCGCTGCGGACCGCTCTCTCCAGGCTGGCAGAACGGTTCCAGGTGGGGATGATGACCGATACGGAGGTCATCAGGCCGGACCCTGCGGGGCACGCGGCCCAGCCGTCCTTTTGAAGAAACCCCGCACCAGGGAGCGCACGTTGGACATCCAGCACAGAAGGCTCAAGTACCTTTGGTACCTCGGCATGAAATACTGCGCCGTCAGCTGAACTTCCTTTTGGTATAATACCTCTTCGATATTCTTGCAATAGATCTCTTTGTGCTTCTTCACTATCTGCCGGTAGATGGCTGCCTTCTGCAGAGCGTCCTGAGTGGATTTGGTTCCTGCCTGCTTCCGGTAAAAGAACAGCGGCTCCTGGATGACGTGCACCTCCCAGCCTTTCGCAGTGCCCGAAATCCAGAACTCCCAATCCTCGTACAGTATGCTGGAGTCGTAGCCTCCGGCATCCTCCCAGAAGCGTCTCCTGAACAGTGCATTGCCGCAGCAGTTGTTCTCTACCAGGAAATTCTCGACCGTGCCCCCCTTGGGCAGCCAGTACAGCGCCTGCTTGCCGAAATGCTGCACGCCGCAGGTCACCACCCCGACGCCGGGGTGCTCCTCGAGAACCGCCACGGCTTTCTCCAGAAAAGAGGGAGCAAACATGTCGTTTGCGTCCAGAGTCAATATGTAGGGACTCTTTGCCAGGGTGATCCCCCTGTTGCGAGCCCCGGCGGTGCCGGCATTTTTCTCCAGAAAGACGACTTCGACCAAGGCATGGCCTTCCAGTGATCTCAGCACCTGCTTCGTCGTCGCATCCGACGAGGCATCATCCACGACAATGATGTGAAAATCCCTGAAGCTTTGAGACAAGATGCTTTGCACGGCATCCGTCAGGTAGAGGCCGTCGTTGAAACATGGTATGACGACGGATACCTTTGAGCTCTTTTTGGTTGAAGCGTCCACGTTATGCCTTCGAACTGCCCTTGAAGTAGTCACCAACTATCTTGAAAACCTGTACCGAATCCGCGATGAGATGCGGTCGCCAATACAGGGCCGCCAGCCGGTGCCCGAGTGCCATGCCGAACTGCCCTCGTTCGGCATAACCGTCGGCGAACCTGCGGTGCAGATCGGCGTAGAATTTGAGCTCGTTCGGCCGTGCCGCCTTGAGGCCCCACCTGGCGGGCCAGATCCGCTGCCAGGAGCCTAGAGGGGCGGGTCCGCGCTGACCGTATTTGCTCCACTCCCGTTTGCTGATGATCCTGGAATTGAGCTCCTGGGTGCCTGTTCTCTGCAATGACTCCCCTTCCAGATTGATCCGGTATTGCATCAGGGGCATGGGCAGGTTGCAGAACTCCCCTTCCTGCGCCAGCCTGGTCCAGAGGTCGTAATCTTCCGCCACGGGGAAATCCTGGTAGCCGCCGGATCTCGTCACCGCATCCCTTTTGAAGATGACGCTCGGGTGGGCAATGGGGCAGATCACCGAAAGTATGATTTTAAGGGCGTCCGAGTCAGTCGGCTTGACGGCGTAGCCTGTCACGCAGCCGCTCTGGTCAATCTTGTGCAGGTCTGACCCGACGAGAACCAGCCTCGGGTTGCCCTGGAAGGCCGCGACCTGTTTTTCCAGCCGGTCCGGGTAGCAAATATCGTCGGCGTCCATCCTGGCGATGAGCTCGGTCCGCGCCAGCCCCACCCCCTCGTTCAAGGTGGCAATGAGACCCCGGTTGGCGCTATGCGAAACCACCCGGATCCTCGGGTCCCGGTAGGAACGTATCCGGTCCAGACTGTCATCGGTGGAGCCGTCGTCGATGATCAAAAAGTCGAATGCCGGATAGCTCTGGCTCAGGACGCTCTCGATCGCCTCTGCGACATATTTGCCGGCGTTGTACACCGGCATCAGTACGGTTACTTTCGGAGCGCTCACGGCCATCCTTCTCATCGCTCACGGGGAAAATGGACACGTCTGCCATTGAACGGCACGTTGACCACGCCGTAGTTGAACTGGTCGTTGTCGGTATTCCATTCATCGGTCACAGTGAAATATTTCAGATAGGTACCCCAGATGGCATCGTTCATTCCGTCGCGGTAGCCGCCGATGGCGATGGAGTATTCACCAGGCCTTAGAAAGAACGCGGGAATGGTTACTTCTGCCGTGAAGTTCCCTTCCTGCAAGGTTTCGGGGAACTGGGTGTCATGTTGCGTCACCAGTTGGGTATCTTCGGTGAATATGGAAAAAGTTGTCCTGAAGTCACGGATGGTCTCGCTGCAGCGACCGCTGACGGCGATGTTTATTTCGGAAGCAGGTGAAAGGTAGTTACTGTCCTGGTCGATGCCATTGATGCGTATTACGTCGAATTTTAAGATGTGCGACAAGTTCCCCGCGAAATTGAATGACTGCAGGATGCCGCCCTGCCGCCCTTCTTCCAGGTATTTCTTTATCGCCTGCTCGGGCGTAGCATCGAGCACGACCCGTCCGGATTCGATCAGAATGGCCCTGGTGCACAGTTTGACCAGCGCGCCCATGTTGTGGCTGACGAAGAGCACCGTGCGCCCTTCCCTGCCGGCCTCTTCCATCTTGCCCAGACATTTCTTCTGGAAGCGCGCATCCCCGACCGCGAGAACCTCGTCCACCACCAGGATCTCCGGCTCCAGATGAGCGGCCACGGCGAAGGCAAGCCGCACGTACATCCCGGAAGAGTAGCGCTTGACCGGCGTATCGATGAACTTCCCGACCTCGGCAAAGGCGACGATCTGGTCGAACCTGAGGCGGATATCCTGTTTGCTCATGCCAAGGATGGCGCCGTTTAAGAAGATGTTCTCCCGTCCCGAAAGCTCCGGGTGAAAGCCGGTGCCCACCTCGAGCAGGCTGGCAATGCGCCCGTTGTAGCGCACCTCCCCCCTGGTGGGGGTGGTGACCTGCGAGAGGATCTTCAGCAGGGTCGATTTCCCGGCGCCGTTGCGCCCGATGATGCCGAAGACGTCACCCTGCCGGATCTCGAACGAGACCTCCCGGAGCGCCCAGAAACGGTCCTCGGCCCCCGAAGCCGCCGGGGAGGAGGGACCCAAGCCTATCTGTGAATTCGGGTCCTCCTTGCCGCGCATCCTGGCCCACCAGCTTTGCAGGTCGCGGGTCAGAGTCCGGTGGCTGATGGCGCCCAACCGGTACTCCTTCCAGAGATTCTCCACCTGTATGACAGTCTCGCCCATTTAAACGGTATCCATGAAAGACTTTTCCACCCTGCTGAACAGTACGATCCCCGCAAGGAGCACGCAGACGGTGTTGGCGATGCTGAGCAGCCAGCTGTGCGGATCGATGGAGCCGGTGCCCAAAAAGGCGTAGCGGAACGCCTCGATGACGGGCGCCATGGGGTTCCATGCCATGACCCAGCGCCACCTTTCGGGAATAGAGGAAGCCGGGTAGACCACCGGAGTGGCAAACATCCAGAGTTGCACGCCGAAACCGACCAAGTGCGCCAGGTCGCGGTAGCGCGTGGTCATGGAAGATACCAGCAGGCCGAATCCGAGGCCAAGGACCGCCATCTGGACTACGAGGAGCGGCAGCAGCAGCAGCGCCGGCCGCGGATGTACCGGAGAACCGCTGGCCCAGTAATAAGCCAGACATGCCACAAAGAGAAACAGTTGAATCCCGAAGGCTATCAGGTTGCTGATGACAACCGATACCGGCACGGTGAGCCGGGGAAAATACACCTTGCCGAAGATGTGGGCATTACCGACAAAGGTATTGGATGTGCTGACCAGGCAGTCGGCGAAGTACTTCCAGGCAATCACGCCGGAAAGGTAGAACAGAAAGGGAGGCAGCTTGTCTGTCGGAAGATGGGCCACGGTGCCAAAGATTATGGTGAATACGACGGTCGTGAGGAGCGGTTGGATGAGATACCAGAGCGGTCCCAGGATGGTCTGCTTGTAAACGGCGACAAAGTCGCGCCAGACGAAGAGACCGATCAGGTCGCGGTATCTCCAAAGCTCGCCCGGATGGATGTCAAACCAGCCGTTGCGGGGCCGGATGGTCTTGCTCCATTTACCGGTTATCTGGTTCGTATGACTGTTCATTGCGGGTTCCTATGGTCGCACCTTTCGATAGGGACGCAGCCTCTGCAAAAAGGGGAGCAATTTCATGGCACGAGACCCCAAAAGCGCGAGCGCGGCCCAAAGCAGGCCGTAATTATGCCGGATGATCGCGAGTGATTCAGAAAAGTCACGCTGGTCGCTCAGGCCTCCGGGGTTCGCATAGGACAAAAAACTCGGTGCATAGACAAAGCGCGCCCCGCACCGGGAGAGCCTCTGGTTGAAATCGAAATCCGCGTAGATCTTGTAGCGGGTATCGAAAGGCGCCGCGGGGTGGCAAGCCTTATGGACCAGAAGCGCCTGATGGTGCAGCGAATTGTAGAGTCTCAGGTGTAGATCGGCCCTGGGCGTGAAGAGTGTATCGACTCCCATAAAGACCCGGCCGTACACGACGTCGTTTACGGAAAAGCGCTCCATCTGGTCAGGCAAGGAAATAAGCCGGTCCCCTGCTCCCAGAAAAAGGATGAAACTGTCTGCCGGCGCCGCGGCCCATCCTTTGTTCATGGCATCATAGATACCGGTATCCGGCTCGCTGATCCAGTAATAGAGCCGGTCCGCATATTTCCTGATGACATCTACCGTGCCGTCCGTCGAGCCTCCGTCGATGACCAGGTGGTCGAGACCGGCGCCTGAGGCGCTCTCCCGAACGCTGCGCATGGTTTCTTCCAGGCGAGCCGCGTCGTTCAGGACGACCGTGACGACGCAAATCCGTGTCCCGGCGCTCATGGCACGGCCCGCGGGGCGAGCACCATTTCGGCCTGACAGTCGGAGCGCCCGAATAGCAGTTTGACTATCATCAGGGCCCGGTCCAGCTTCCCGAGCACCAGACGCATCAGCAGCGCCCCGAGCAGCACCAGGTAAACGGAGGGCAAGGACGCCGGATAGAAGCGCCGGGTGAAGAGTATCCGGTTGCGAATATTGAAATAGTCGCAGAGGTAACTCTTTTTGGCCGGGTTGCTGCTGGTGCCTATGCTTGCTCCCACCTTGTGGTAAACGAGGCTCTGCGGCGCGTAGGCGAGCGTGAACCGCCCCCTGGCGCGGATGGCCCAGTCGGCTTCCTCGAAATAGAGGAAGTAATCTTCGCACATCAGGCCGATTTCCGCAAGAAACTGTCGCGATACCAGGAGCGAGGCCCCCTCGACGTAGTTCATCCACGCCTCGGCCCGGCGCGGGTCGGGCGTTGCAAAGCCCTGGGTGAAACGGCCGTAATGCCAGGGGAGGCCGATCCAATGGCAGTAGCGGCCGCCTCCCAGCGCCTGGACCCTTTCCCTTTGGTGGTACAGGCGGACCGTTGAACCGCACATCCCCGCTCCCGGCTTGGCCTCCAGGCGCTGCACCAGAAAGCCCAGGGCCTCGGGATCCGCGACGGTGTCGTTGTTGATGAGCCAGGCGTGCGACAGATCGCCCCTGGCAAGCCCGTAGCGCAGGCCGGCGTTATTGCCGCCGGCAAACCCCAGGTTCGCGCCGGTCCGGATCAGCACCAGTGCCGGGTCCGCACCGGCCCGGCCGCCTTTTGCGGCCTCGCTGCAGTCGTACTCGGCGTACCCGATCTGGCGCAGCTCCGCCCAGTGCCTGATCTGGGCGAGCGAGTCGTCGGTGGAGCCGTTATCGCAAAGGACTAATCGGTAGGAGGGGAAGTTCAGCAGCAGGAGGCTTTCCAGGCACTCGATGGTGTCCCGCCAGCCGTTCCAGTTGACGATGATGACGTAAACCCTTTTCACCAATAGATGCTCCAGGCGACCAGCAGTATCCAGATGGTGCCCACGATGAAGAGGGTGCCATCCTTGAGCAAAGACTCGGTCGGATCCCCCCCCTGGCCGGACTGGACCCGGAAGATGTAGCGGAACAGCCCGAAGCAGCAAAGCGGCACGCTGTAAATCAGGGTGTGCCTGCTGATGGTGTACATGGCATAGGTGACCAGCACCGCTCCCCCCGTCAGGTACATGATCCCTTCCAGAAAGCCGGCCGGGTACTGCGCCAGGTTCTCCCGGTGCTCCGCCGCGCCGGCACCGAGCAGCCGGTACTCGCAAAGGCGTTTGCCGGTGCTGAGGAAAATCGAGAGCAGGAAGACGCTCAGGAAGAGCCAGGGCGACAGCACGATCTTGAACACCTCGCCGCCGGCCTGCAGCCTCAGCAGGAAACCGGCCGAGATGCAGAAAAGGTCGACGATCGGGAAGGATTTGAGCACCAGGGAATACAGCATGGTGACCGCGAGATAGCCCAGCAGAAACAGCAGGAACCCGGCCGAGCCAAGGCTTCCCAGGGCCAGGCCGCCGATCAGCAGGGCGGCCGAGAGCATCCCGGCGCCGGACACGCCGACCCTGCCGGACGGCAGGGGGCGCTTGTTCTTCTCGGGATGGCAGAGGTCCCGTTCCCGGTCGCGGATGTCGTTGAAGAGGTATCCGGCACTGGAGACCAAGCAGAACGCGCAAAAGGGAGCAGCACCCCTGCCGAGCTGGCCGGGGAGCAGCAGCTGCCCGCCCAGAAAGGGCGGGAAGAACAGCATCAGATTTTTCAGCCACTGGGAAGGACGCATCATGGCGAGGTAGGACAAGATCACCGGCCGGCCTCCAGTTTCTGCACCCAGGTCAATGCCGCGGCACCGTAGTGGGTGCCTGGCGGCGCCAGTCGGACCACCTGTCGCATGTAGTCGAGGGAGCCGGCACGGTCACCGCATTTAAAGGCGACTTTGCCGCTTTGGAAAAGGTAAAAGGGATCGCGGGTCTTTTTGTACAGCACCCGATAAGTGTCAATCATATCACGGTAGATGCCATTTCTGCCAGCAGCATCTGGCGCCTTGGCGGCAAGCCCGTCGTCGGCCAGATCGAGCAGGCGCAGAAATTCGGGCTCCGCCTGGTCCTTGTCGCGGAAAATGCTGTAAAAGTAAGCCTTTGCCCCCTGGCAGTCAGCTTCCTGCAGCCGCACCGCCATCAGGCCCGCCTTGATCGGGTACTTGATCGAAGGGCGTTTGTTGAGCCGTTCGGCAGCCTCCAGTTCGGCACGCCCCTCGCGCAGCGCCCCGATTTTCAGGAGGGCGGTGGCAAGCTCGAGGTGCGCGGCGCCGAAACCGGGGGATAGCCGCACGGTATCCCGGTACAGCGCCAGGTTGTCGTGCCAGAGAAAGGCGCGCTGCACGGTGCTGAGCGCGGCGCCGGCGGCGATGCTAAGGATCAGGGGCAGGAGCCAGCGCGGTTGCGCCGCCCGCTGCTGCACCCGGGAGAGCCCGCCGGCCAGC
>TBL_comb47_HYPODRAFT_10003869_pt1 | contig 17490 bp, 19 predicted proteins | sample TroBogypolimnion_40_FD_10682 | JGI IMG/M metagenome (IMG submission 10682)
CAGGGCGAAAATCGAATAAGAATCTCGGAACCCTCTCACGTGTTATGTACTGCCATGGTCCTGAGTAGGAATAGGACTGATACCATCGTCCTTCATAAAGCCACCACCAAGCACCGTTCGTAAATAATATGTCCCCACCGACATCAGCGGCGATATAGATATTGGATCTAGGGACAACCACCAATGCAGGCGGGGACGGGATGACAATTGGCGGTGGCAATGGAACCCCGACTACGATTTCGGCCATCAATGGTCCCGGACGGGCAAGTCCCCAATTCGCTGATCCGATTGTCGCTAAAATGACTGCCCCAAATACTACCACACAAGAATGGCGGAAATTCATATTGCTCTCATTCGTTATATGTTTGAACTTAATTTCAAATTCTCTTTAACTAAATTGCCACCCTTGATGATGCCTCCCCCAGCCCTTTCCATGAGAATGCCGTGGCAAACCTGCTTCCTTTGCTTTCTCTTGCAAGGTGGTCTTCAGGTCGAACACTTCACCTGTAATTTTCGCAATGGCTTCTGTGTCGAGAGTTTTGCTGTGCATTAGAGACTGTTGCTCAGCCCTTTTCACAAATATCTGTCTCCTGAGTTCTTTGGTGTCAGTAAAAAATTTCCCTATTTTTGCACGCTTCTCAGTGTTGCTTCCGTCTTTATCATCCCCTTTAGCAAACATGAAGAGTTCAGCCGTTTTAGCCTTTTCCATCATGGCCATTTTCAAATCAAAAAGTTCGCCTGATGTCTTCCTCACAGCTTCTACATCCGGACTATCTCTTTTTATCAGTGCAATTTGTTCTGCTCGTTTTACAGCCATCTGTTTACGAAGGTCTTTGGTGTCAGCACGGAATTTTTCTATCTTCGCCTTAGTCGCATCGTCTAGTTTTTGGAAGTGCCGAGGGGAACTGCTTGAGTCTTGTTCGTCAACACCTGCATTGGCTTGCTGTAAACCAACGAGCCCAACTGTCATTGCCAGCAGCACAACCATAAAGACCTGTTTCGCTTTCATTTCATGCCTCTTGTTTATTTATTTTAATACCTAGATCTGTTTGTTTAAACGCATCATCTTTATTGAGCAACCAACTGAATGATTAGAATAAGGACGCGACCCCTGCCGTTTTTTTCCGAAGAAGCCTCAACGATGCCTGAATCCACCATGACCAAATCCATCATGATACATTGGCTCGTGCCAATAACCATGATGCCAGCCCCAGTCCCCCCCTAGCCAGACCCATTCTCCACCCACCCAGAAATAGTCTGGACCGGGGGCCACTATTACCGGTTCGACCAGCGGTTGTGGTGGACGACTTGCTGTAGCCGATACGGCAGAATTGACTGTGGATGGCGTGTTGATCATGAAATCGATAACCTTTTCACTGACCCGAGCCTTCTTAAGGTCAAGAATGTCGGCAGTTGTAAGGTGAAAGATAGTATGAGAATTTAGGATCTGACTTATGATTACGTCGTTACTGACTTTGGCTTTTGCCATTGATTTGATATCGGTAATTGTCAATGGTTGAACTTTTTCTATCTGCCAAGGAGAAGGTGCAGGCATTGTTTGAACTTGTTGTACATTTTTTGATTGGTCCATTCCGTGCCCGACGATTCCACCTGCTACTGCTCCGACCGCCGCTCCCACGAGAGCACCCTCCCCAGGATGCCGTGCTACCGCACTGCCGATGATTGCGCCTGTGGCTCCGCCTGCCAACGCTCCGGAAGCCGTATAATCCGGCTGCCCATGAGGAGTCGCGCAACCTGAAACCGATATTCCGACAACTACTGTTGCAATATAATAACCGTAAGATTTCATGAGTATCTCCTTTGGCTGCGCAGGGAGGCCGTGGCCTTGATTGGCCAGTTACGTTTATTTTGTATAAATAACCTACGATGGTAGAACTGGGGCAAGTACCAATCCCAGAACATCGCTCTGTGTTCTATCTCTAGGTTCAAATTAGCTGGCTTATAAGGGCTACAGCTGCTTTAGCAGGTATACCTGATATCTGCGCTAAAGATGCAAACTAAGCTCCATTCCTTGAATGAATCGCATAACAATATGAAATAACAGGTGTAAAATTTACAATACTGTGTCCCGGTATGGTTTCCAGTACCTTACCGAGTAAAAAATACCCAATTGAAAGAAATGGGTGTGTAGTATTTCCCGTGAAGAACAAACTGCGTTGGACTTGTAATCGTAAAATCAAACACAAGCCCCGATGCGACTCTTTTTTGTGTTGATGAGCCTTTGGGAACGTCTTGAGATTGTCGACACCCAGAAGGACGCAAGTTGACTGAATGGATAAGATTGCACTGAACGGTCTCGCTGGCCAATACCTGAACCAACGAATCGACGATATCGAAATTACGAGGAAGGAGGTGCTCGCGTGGCAAGAGAGCCGGAACAATCGACAGGTCAACGTTAACTGCCAATTCGCCACAAAGGATGCGCAGATAAAATTGCCACCTCTTCATCCGACATTAGAGAGTTGGCAAGACACTGGAGGCTATACTGATTCATGGCGATGAATTCTCATCTAATATCCCTCAACAGCTTCTTTATTTTGAATATATCTTTGAGCATCTGAAAAGAATCGAGTAGGGGATTTACCTTAGAATCTATAGAATTTTTCCAAATTACCGGCACTTCTGAAATCTTGTATCCATTCAGCTTCGCCAAAGCCAATATTTCCACATCAAAAGCAAAACGATTTATTTGTGCATTTTTGAATAATTCCCTCGCGATTCTTCCGGAAAAAAGCTTAAAACCGCATTGAGTATCGCTAAAGTCGTTTAACACCAAAAACTTAGTTATCTTATTGAAGATAATACCTATTTTCTGGCGAAACCAAGGCTGCTTCTGGGTTATTTTACTATCCGAAAGGGTTCTTGATCCTATTGCTATTTTGCATTTATTTTCGTCTATCGATGTTAAAAGTTTTTCCAACTCTTCAATAGGGGTAGAGAGATCTGCATCTGTCAAAAGGACTAGTTGCCCCTGTGAGGCAATAACACCTTGTCTTAACGCATACCCCTTACCTTTGTTTACTGGGTATCTGATAATTTTCAGATTATTAACAAATGGAGCTAATGCAGAGGCCACCTTGCTCGTACCGTCGCGACTGCCGTCATCAACCACAATAATTTCATACTCAAATTTTTTATTGCATAAATAATTTTCAACATTGAGTAATGAAGGACAAATACGATTTTCTTCATTATAGGCGGCAATAATGACTGAAATTATGACTGAATTCATGTGGGGTAGCGCCAACCATCAGAATAGATTTGATATTTTTTTTATGAGTAAATTCATTATGCGTACATAAATTTATTTATAGTTACCTGAGTTGAGCTGTCACGATTGGCAACGTTGTTAGCAGTTCCATGCCGAATCATTATGTTGCTTGTGAAAGCATATGACTAGGAGTCCACATGATATATATTCTGTATATTTTTATTCATCGCATAAATATTGGCACATAAGATATGTGCAAAAATATCCAGACATGAAGAATATCCAAACAGAAAAGGATAAAAATTATAACGGAATATATAACAACATATGAACAAATGCTTTTTTGGTAGCAATATGGTGTCATATTTTTTTGTTTTTCTCCAAGAGGACTAGGGAAGTGGGCGTGTCTAGTTTTAGATTTTGCGGTTTTTGCCAAAACATCTCTAGATGTATCGATAGTCATCTGTATCTCCTTTGAACGAGGGGTAATGAAACGACTCAGCAGTGAGGAGAGAGGGGAGAAGAAACTGCCAAGTCGCTAAGGTCAGGCTTAACCTTTACACCTATTTTCGATTGAGCAAAAAACGAGCCATGCCTATTATTAGCAATTAGCAGCTTGGAATCATTAATTATAATCAATCATTTTGCGGAAAAATTCTATTGATTGCCTGTCTCTATTTTACCCACCAATGATTTTACCTGTGAGTAATTAAGACTCAACTGCTAAGGCAGTCTTTATGTGTATGCTGGAGTAATGGATAATAAATTGAGTGGCTCTATATAATACTCAGCTAGAAACGCGGTGAAACCTTGTCCAGACAGGCATGGCAGTAAAAAGTTTACCCCATCTTCCCAATTAGACACGGATGCTGTGATAAGGCCTGAAAGCGATATATCCTGCTGAGTTTCCTTAAGAGCCATAATAAATTGTGAAGCCACACCTTTGGTGAATTTCAAAGGGCGCGTGCATTCGTCCCGGCTTACCGCTTTCCCTTGACGACACCTGCACAATGGTTGAAAAGTTTATTGCTACAGCTAACTACAACAACGTCAGGCTGCACAGTCACATCGTCTTATTTCCCCGGTGCTCAAATTATACGGAAAAGACTATGGAAACATTGAAAGAGCGGGACGGAAAACTCGAGCAAGAAAGAAAGCGGAGGAAGAGAAAAGCGACTTCGGGCCTTTAGTCATAGCCCAATCATTCCAGGGTTGATAGCAACTGCCCCTTACGACGCCTTATCCAAAAGGATTTATAGAATGAAAAAGAAGAATGTAACCCGGAAAGAATTGGCCATCTCTGTTCATGGAAGACTGGGCATATCGCAACGGAATGCTGCGGAAATTGTTGATTCGGTGTTTACGGTTATGAAAAACACGATGGTTGTCGGTGAATCGGTGAAACTAGTCCAATTTGGAACTTTGACGGTTCGAAATAAATCACTCCGACGTGGCCGTAACCCCAAGACCGGAGAACCAATGACCATCACTAAGCGGCAGATGATTTATTTCCGGCCAAGTCGGCGATTGCGTGAGCGGTTGAATGAGTGAGGGTGCCGTAAAGTGCGGCCCCTTTCGACAGGGTTAATCGTGAAGTGATTGATGGGGGAAACATTATATTACAGCAACACAGCGCGTAAAATATTCCCCGGTTGACTCAGTTGGCCGGGGATTGTCTTGTTCAAGCTCAATGATAAGAACGCGATATTTACCAAATAACCGAAGTTGCGAGGCTAGGATCTCAACTTTACAATGTCTTAACAATTTTCAATTTAAGAACAGCAAAAAAGTGACCGATAGAAGAATAAATATACTCTTAATGTGTACCGAGGAGAAATTCCTGTAACAGCCGGGATACATGTTTGTTGGGCTGAACAATATGTTCATAAGGGAGGCGGAAAAATGTCGGTCAGCAGCGTATCAAGCAGCAATTGGTATCAACAGATCAACCAGCTCAATAGCAGTAACCAATCACAGAAAACAAACCAGACGGACGCCTCCCAGGCACCTCCACCGCCTCCACCAGGTGGGGATTTCCTCAGTGCTATTTTTCAATCGCTTTCCGACCTTGGTATGGGAAGTAATTCGAGTTCTACGTCAAGTAGCAGTTCAACCTCGTCGGATTCTTCGGCCTCCACATCCGCACAGGGAGCCACCCAGGCAATGGGCAGCTTCATGCAAAACTTAATGGCAGCTCTTCACTCTCAAAGCAGCTCAACAACTTCGGGCACAGGAACTGATAGTAGTGGTGAGACATCCGCGACAAGCGTCAGCGGCACTAGTTCACATCATCACCATCATCACGGCAATATTCAATCTGATTTGCAAAGTTTGATTTCATCTTTGAACTCTTCGGGACCTGATTCGTCATCAACTTCTTCGACAACTTCAACCAATAGCAAGCTGGAACAAAGTTTTCAAAATTTATTAAATTCACTTGGACAGTCAAGCAGCAATTCAAACAGCAGCGCTTCGCTTTCTCAGTTTTTACAGTCTTTTGCCAGCAAGATGTCAGGCGGTTCCATGTCAGGAAACGTTGTGAATACTACTGCTTAACAACTAATAGTCACCATCACTCATCTAGAGTATTTCTCCGGTTGGTTTCGGCTGGCGCGGGGTTCATTAGCGGTATTTCAATTGCCGAGTCTATAACTGGTAGAAAACGAAGGGAAATCATTGAACCTTTTTCTGGGGAGCCTGAAAGGCCGCCTGTTCTGCCGCTTGTCTTGCTAACTGGGCTTTGGCAAGGCGGTCTCCATTTCTCGCTTCTTTAGCGTTTTCGGCTGGAGCTTCGATAGACTCTTCATACGCTGCCTTGGCTGCACTGCTTATGCTGACCGTATCTGTCGTGGAATTGATTTTCGATGTGCTGGAAGAGCTATTATTCGACGATTCGTTTTGTTCGGTCGACTGGGCCTGTTTTGTGGAAGACGCTGGTGACGTTTGTTGTACCGGCGCGCTGGTAACGCTTTGTATGCTCATATCTTCCTCCCTGAATGATGAACAAGCCCTTACCGCTCCTCATTATGACTATGAGTGAAATGTCCTCTTATATTAGAAATTACTCACACTCTGGATGAAGTCAATGCCTACGCCCCCCTTCCCCATTGGTAACCATTCCGAGGCGGGAACCAGGGAGGGAAAGGCTACGTCATTGCCTAGTTCTCATGTGAAAAAAGGTCATTTCGTCGGTCTTTCTTTCTGTTCAAAAATAGTAGCTCGTTTCATAGCTTCTTCCTCTGCGGCCATGTCATCACTTGCGGGGAAATTCACCCGCATGGTGCCACCTTCCCGATGAAGGCAATAAAGCCCTTCTGTTCGACGGCTAAGTAGCCATTCTGCCCAACGCTTGATCGTAATCATCTTGGACTTTCCATTTTTAATTGTCACAGGCAAGGCACCCCCTGCTTTTATAGATGACTGATCCCAAGATTATTACCGAGGCATACAACAAAACGCAATATGCAAAACTGCCTATTTCTCCGGATATATTTTACATATTCAGCCCAGAAACACCTGCTTATACTCTTCCCCGGTTGGCATCGGCTGACCGGGGAATTTATTTATGTCGACTTGCCAGGAAGTGGATGATAAACACGAATAAATAAAGATAAGAAGTGCTGAACTGGGACCTTGTAAAAAGGAAAACTTTAAATGAAACACCTTCTCGTAATGGTTGTTATTTGCATGACTTACATGCAGTCAGGATGCATCTTCCAAAAAAATCTTACGCAGGAATCACCCGCAGCAGTGCCCAGTGAGCCGACTTCTTCTGCTCCTTCAGAATGCCAAGCCATAACACGTGATATCGATAAAGCAGCAAAAAGGCTGAATGAACTTGAGTTATTAAGTAATTCAAAACAATGCCATTGAATCAGTGATCCTCGCTATCCGTTCCAGCCGAATAAAGGCAATTTTGGCGATAGTCTCAATCTGCATTGTCGTTGCTGCCTTTTTGTGGATGGTGGGTATGGTGTCAAGCGATGCGACCATAATCAGTCCAGTCGGAGACTATCCAGACAGGGAAGAAAGCAGGAATCTTGCTGATCCTAGAGCAACCGAAAGACCAAATGTATTGAATCAGGTTCAATAGCACAATCCAGCATTTTGGACTGCCGATAGCTACTTGGAAAGAATCGAATAGCCCCCGATTACATCAAGACAAATTATTCTTTTAGTTGGCTTCGGCTGTTCGCTAGGGACATGCCCCAGGTAGGCCATGAGTTGTTTTGCCGAGTCGAAACGGGTTAGATCGCCAAGTTCGGTGTCTCACTCACAACATTAACCCACGTTTACAAGGGGCAGATCGCTCATTTTCTACTGACAACCATTATGTCTAGTATTAAAATTGGGAAGGTCTCTCGTCTCGAGGTTTAGATATGAAAAAAAAGATTCTAATTTTATTGGCAGTGCTGGCCTCATGTTCTTCCGTCTACGGAGCCGTGGCCATCGATGAAGCAGGCAAGAATCAGGAAAAGGAATCAACGATATTCAGGCAAGACCTTGAGCCCTCCAATCTGGAGACACTAATGCAGCCGGGTGACAAGCAAAGTCACGATCAGCAAGTGGATGTGATGAGGGAAGACCAGGAAAAAATGAACGGTGAGACTGATAAGGAAAAAGCACAAAAAAAGACAGACTATGTTCGGGTAAAGGGCTCTTTGGGATCGTCTGGATTGTGATTAGGATGAACAACACCATCCAGCACCTCAACCTTCCGATCGACACCTGGGAGATATCCCTGGCTATACACCAATGCTAATGTGTAGATTGAACACCAATCGTAATTTTGATTTAGTGCTTGTCCCCAAGCTTTTCAAACACTTTCATCAGCTCAATTGGGAGGGGAAAAACGATAGTGCTGTTTTTCTCCACGGCGATCTCGGTAAGCGTCTGTAGGTAGCGCATCTGCATTGCGGCAGGGTTCTGGCTGAGGGTGTTGGCGGCTTCCAGTAACTGTCGGCTGGCCAGAAGTTCACCTTCTGCAGCAATAACCTTGGCACGCTTTTCCCGCTCGGCTTCGGCCTGCTTACCCATGGCACGCTGGATCTGTTCTGGAAGGTCCACACTCTTAAGTTCGACGGCGGAGACCTGGATGCCCCATGGTTCGGTGGAGGAATCGATGATCTCACGGAGTCTCAGACTCAGTTTCTCGCGATCCGCCAGCAGTTCGTCCAATGTCACTTCACCGAGAATGGATCGCAGGGTGGTCTGTGCAATCTGACTGGTAGCATAGTTGTAGTTCTCCACACCAAGGATAGCCTGTTTGGCATCCATTACCTTGAAGTAGACAACAGCGCTGACCTTCAGGCTAACGTTATCGCGAGTGATTATGTCCTGGCTTGGTACATCTAAAACCACGGTACGGAGGCTGATGCGTACGGCCGTCTGAAAGGGGCGGAAGACGAAAACAAGGCCGGGGCCTTTGGGATCCTTGTTCACTTTGCCGAGTGTAAACACTACCAGCCGTTCATACTCGTTCACTACCTTGAGACAGCTCACCAGCCAGACTAATGCGGCAAGAATGAATGGTCCGAAGCCTATTACCATGTTGTACAGTGCTTGCATGCTGTCCTCCGGGGAAAATGGATGGAAATTTGAGTAATTCATATCTTTGTGATTCCGTACTTTCTTATTACGACTTCGAGTTTTCTTGTAACATTTTATTGTGAATATCGCGGGTTAACTCCTCAATACGCTGGCTCAACTGTTGAGTGAGCTCGGTTAATTCAGTGTTCTGTCGAAGCAATGTGAGCATTTGCTCTGAATGTTGAGCCGCCAGTTCCTGGCGTTGATCATTAGCTTGGGCAAGTGCTTCCCTGTGCTGCGCATCTGCAATGGCGTGGACTTTGTCTCGTTCTGCCTGTCGTGTCTGTGCAAGCAGAATAAGCGGTGCCGCATAAGCTGCCTGGAGACTGAAGGCCAGATTGAGGAGTATGAAAGGGTACAGGTCGAACTTGGCGAATCCAAGGACATTCGCACCTATCCAGATTGCTACGATAACCGTCTGGGCCACAAGAAAAACAGGGGTTCCAAAGAATCGTGCGAAGGCCTCTGCCTTCAAGGCAAACCAATCGTCACCGTAAACCGAAGCAAGGTGAAGGTGTGGCAAATGAAATCTGAAGAAGTGCTGGTTTTGATTTTCTGACGAGGCGATTTTTGTTTTGGTTGATTTTGTCTTCATTTATTAACCGGTTATTTTAAGGTAGCAAGAAGATGGTGGCAATCACCAACTAGCGCTTGATTATTAACTCATCAATTCTTTGTAGTTTTCACCCCCTGCACCCGTCTTTACAGGCAGGGCAGAGTATTTCGCCCTCTCCTTCGCAGAAATCGCATGGCAGACCTAACTCATCAGGATTTTCACCTTTTCCGTTGCAATGTGGGCACATAATAGCATTTTCGTCTTTACATGTTTCACATTCATAAACAATAACATCACTTTTACTCATAAATTTCACCTTTTGCAGATACTGACGGTCAAGCCGCTTGTAAGCTGGTACGTAATCTAATGTAATTATGTAATCACAGAGTTGGGTAAACGAAAATTTGTGTCACTGTTTCTGACTATCAATCTACCACCCAAGTGAGCGGAGGCTAAAGCCAGCTCCGAGAACGGGCCAGCAAACCTACTCGTCAGAGGAGTTGGCTTTACGGTCAACAGCATGAGTGTGCGGCGATTAACCTCCCATTCATAACACATTCAGACTACTCAAAATAATTACAGTGACCGATTTGATTCCAAATCAGAATAGTGTGTGCATAAGTAATTCTATCACAATAAGTGCTGCACATGGGGCACAGGAGTTACAAGTCCTTTAATTTCCATTTTCCATTGCCTAACAATACCAACTCAAACCGATGAAACGGCTTTAGCGTACTGCGGTGCCCCACACTGACAACGACTGTATCCGGTAACTGTTCTCGAAGGAGTCGGTACATCGCCTCTTCAAGTCCTTCGTCCATCGCTGACGTTGCCTCATCCAGAAATACTGCATCGGGCTTATTGATAAGAATCCGGCCGAATGCAAGGCGCTGCTGCTCTCCTGGCGATAACTTCTGTGCCCAGTCGGCGACTTCATCAAGCCGTTCTGCTAGGTGTCCCAATTGACATTGCATCAATATTTTATTCACTCGGTCGTTTTGCTCGGCAGCAATCGGGTAACAAATTGCCTTACGCAACGAACCAATCGGTAAGTAGGCTTTTTGCGATAGGAACAACGAGTCGGACCCCGTTGGCCGCGTAATGGACCCTTCGGCGAATGGCCAAAGCCCGGCAATGGCCCGTAGCAATGTCGTTTTACCTATACCCGAATCGCCACGTACTAGCAGCGGTTGATGATTCGAAATATCCAATGTCAGGTCAGACACTAGGGGTGTCATATCCGGCTTCCGCACTGTCAGCCCTGAAACCATAACCTGGACATCATGGGATTCAACGGACAGGCTTGGCAATGCATTGGCAGCTTGTATCGAGTCAATAAATCCGCTCAGGCGATCCAGAACCGCACGATAACCGGCGAACGTCTCGTATGATACACGAAAGAATGACAACGCTTCCTGTACTTGGCTGAATGCGTTCCCTGTTTGCATCACATCGCCCAGTTCAATTTGCTTACTCAGGTAACGGGGTAATTGCACCATAAAGGGAAAAATTACCGCTGCTTGCCCAATGGTGAGGTTAAAACCGGACAGTTTGAGAGTCCTGAATATAATATCCCAGGCATTACCAATTACATCGTGAAAGCATCGGTTTAAAGTAACAGCTTCGACTTCTTCCCCATGATAAAAAGCCACGCTTTCGCCAAATTCCCGTAATCGGACCAACGCGTAACGGTAACTAGCATTAAATTGTTCATTGAGAAAGCTCAGTCGAATAAGTGGACGTCCCACCTTAAACGCTACCCAAGTAGCTATGATAACATACAGGTAAACAAGATAGACCATCGCCCTCGGGATGGTGAAGCCGAATACGATAAGGGAACCGGACAGTCCCCAAAGAATTGCAGTAAAGGCAAACATCGAAACGACTGCGTTTATTAAACCCGTCGACAAATTAAGTGAGATGCTGACAAAACTGGCAACATCCTGCTGTATCCGTTGATCCGGGTTATCGGCAGGGTTGGTTAAATATTGACTACGGTAATATGCTTGCGCACCTAACCAGTTCTGTAGAAAATATTTATTAAGCCAAACTCGCCAATAAATTTCAAACGCTTGTTGTATATAGAAGTTTAATAAAGAGTGCAGTACGTGGACTGTCGCCAATACAACAAACAGGCCGATGAAGAACCATACAAGTTTTGAATCCAGTTTTTGTAAAGCACTATAGAAGCCATTATACCAGAATGAAAACAAGACGTTCATCCGTACTGAAAAGAGCGTCAGAAACAGAATTCCCGCCAAATTTGCCGTAGGGCGCCAACTTCGGCTTGGAGTGAAGCATGGCCAGGCCAAACTCCAAACTTGTTTTCCCCAGTGAGTATACCGCGACAACAACCAGGCAACGGTCGTAAAGACGAATAGCGAGATACAAAACGCGGAGACAAGCCATATAAGACTCTCGATCAATACTCTGCTCCAATCCATTCCCGCCTTCCTTCCTAATTTTTCAGAACGTTAATATACTGAGAGAACGATTCCTTCGCCGTCGACCTGCTTGCTGTCGGTCAGATTAAATTTTTACTGCTTCATACACCGAGTTTACCGATGAGTCATCTCGACACCACTATCAAACAAATGAAGAAGGACAACATCATCAGGGTCTTATTGAAACCGTTTATGGACGTGGCTGGAGATCATGCTCAGATCGATCGATATGGCCGGAGACGAATTAAAGAGCAAAAAGTCCATTTTAAGCAAAAATGGTTTTGAGGTAATCGCCGGTATTGAAGGTATGGAAGAACAAGACGGTTTCGCCGATATCTTTGCCGACCATCTGGCAAAAACCGACATCGACGTAGAAGTCACATTAAAATAATGTGATTTCAAATACATAAGAAATATATGCGATATGCCGGTATTGCTTTGCTAGAAAATTAAATAGGATACCAGTGGTGCATGCTCACGCTCATGTTTTATATGCTATTTCCTGAAACGATTTTTTATTTTCGGGGCGTAATAAACTCGAGAACTTCGTTGGCTTTTTCAGGGTTAAGGCGTTTTAGCTTTTGTAAAGTTTCCTGGGCGGCGGCATTGTTGCCGGATGAGTAATAAACAAATAAAAGATTGCTCAATGCTTCAATATCTTCTGAATTTATATGTAAAACTTTGAGGTAAGCTTTGATGGCATCATCGTAGCTGTTTTGTTCAGTATAAACAAACCCAAGATTACTCCAACCATCGACATCTTCAGGATTGATTCTCACAGTCTGAAGATAAGCCGCAATAGCATCGTCGTGGTGGTGTAACATTTGATAACTATACCCTAGACAATGCCATGCCGAGGCGTCCTCTGGTTGATTCTTTGACCATTTTTGACACCAATTCAACATCCCTGCCCAATCGGATACTTCTTGAAAGGGCACAGAACCTTTGAGCCATTCAGCATGGCTAAGTGTGGCTGTAGGTTGTGATATAGCAGCATTGGTATTGGTTTGATCAACTGCCAGGCTAGATTGAAATCCATATGCAGCAATAGAAAATATTGTCAGAAATGACACTATTGTGATCAACTTAATCATTTTTGGGCCGACACAAGTTCATACAAGTTATAAAAAAAAGGCCAGTCGTTCTGCATGATGGCTCAAAGAGAGAAACACTATATTTGCACGTCATTAACTAACAATTCGGTATTGTTCATCATTATTTTGCATGTGTTGCAACTCCCTTTTTTTTTGAGGTAAGTGTAATCAGCGAATTATCTCCGGTCGTGGAAAATAGTTACAATCTGAGCAGCTATATTTCCTTGTCGAGAAACTGGGATAAGTTCCACATTGCTCCGCCGATTCCTTCATACATAAGCGCCAATTCGGCCTGTTGTATTACCAGCAATTCGCCGGTGGAAGCATCTTTAGAAAAAACAGTTACATGCCCATCTTGAGAAGCTACAATCGCAATTGAATCAGGCTGGTCATAGGCAAATTGAGCAGCTGCATAATGACGTGTCCCGCCGAGATCACCGAACATAATTTCAGTCCCTGTGTCTCCTTCGACTGGTTTCATTGCACGTACTTCTATTGGACCTGACCTTCTGTTTATTGGTTGTATTGTGGCTCCAAAACAATGTACGCAGCGATCAAAATTCATCACAAGTGCCCCGTCGACAGCGGTGAGTCGCCCTATACGATTACATTGGTCAATAAGTTGCATCCGTGTCTTCATCAAGTCTTTGTTCCTCGATATTGCTATCTCCTGGAAAAGGCTAAAAAGATCGTTTGCTGTAATGGTAAGCGTAGGCTGTTGCAAAGAAGTGGCTTCCGGGTCGAGGAAGTTGGCTTCGCCAGTGTAATTGACCGGTTGAGCAATTGATTTCCCCCACTCACTACCTTCTGGGATAACGAGAAGAATACCGCCTCGCTCATGTGCTCGCATTGCCTGCGCAATATATAACAGCGTATTAAGTCTAAGATATTGAATTGGATCGAATGTGTGTGTTTTGCATGTTGAGCAAATCTTAGGGACGATTATTCCGAAAAGGTTAGTCGGATCAACGAATATTGCCTGGTTTCGTATTAAAGCTGCAATGCTTCTTCCGTAGCAAATAATCAGAACGTTGCCAGGGCCAAGAACCTGAATCCAGAGATCGGTGGTCAAATTATGGGTCAATCTCATTCTCAAGCCCCATATTTTGAATTGGCCATGCTTATCAGGCCAAATGCAAATATCAGAAACGGAGCTCTCCAGTGCAGATCCTAATTTCACCAAATTTTTAGAGTTCAGTGGGATGGATTTATCAAAACGGAAAATGTTTGATGATTGTTCACAATTTCTCAGAACAAGAGAAAATTTGATTTGGTGCTTTTCTTCGGATGTATGGCTTGCCCAGTAGGCGATATTGATAACACTTGCGAGTTGATCTGGTAAAATCAAGGGACTGTTGGCGAAGAGGCTTGTTAGTCCTTTATCGTTAGTATATTGATCCCTTAACGCATTTATTCTTTCATGTAACTCGTTGAGAAATTCAGAGTTCAGTTGGAAAGCTGAATGATTCATTGTGCATCCATTTGAGAGTCTGTTGACTTGGAAAAATATTCCATAGCAATCCAAGGCGTGAACGATTCATTCATATGCGATCTATCGATAACGAAGAAGGGGTATTTTAGATTGAAAGCCTTGGACCGATAATCGATTTCCTTGATACATTTGCCAGTTATTATCAACCTATGGATGACTTATTCATTTCACACACAACATCCAGGATCTGCTTGTTCAGGAAACAAACGGCTCCTGTTGAGATAGCCGGCAACAAGAAAGACATCCTTACCTTAACATTGTCAATCTATGCACCTAAATGGACGTCCTTGTTAACGCGTGGTATTTGATAGCTTTCCCAAGTCATCTTTGAATGCATTGAAGACTATCTCTGTCGCCTATTGGAAAAAGTGATAAAACGCCTCGGCAGTAAGGAGGGAGAGGAAACTGCCGAGGCGCTGGAACATCGTATTTCTAATATCTGTTCTAACCTTCGTTGTTGCCATAACCGTGCCGGGTTGAGGGTAATTGCCAATCGACTGAAAATGTAAGCTATTTGACGTTGGCAATGACTTTTCTTTCCTTTAGGCGTTACTAACTGTTCCTTTTCTATACGTGGAGATGGTCACCGGTGAGTAAAAAATATTCAATACCGCCTGGATGGGAAATCCGTCCGATTTCTTGATGAACGCGACTCCGCACTTAGGGCAAAAATTCATGCGTTTATTATTACCAGCCAATTCACCTGAATTGCTGAATACTTGAAACAGATTCATGAGGTATGAAAATATCGTTATCAGAATAGGTTGATAACGATTAGATTCGCTTGCGCCAGTTTAATTGACTGTTATTACAGGGGTAGTTGTGGGGTGGGGGAGAAGGATGACCTAACTTAAAAACCCACGTTGAAGAAAACGATGTGCCTGTGAAAACTCTGCCGCTGATTTTTGTAAATTTTGCAAATTAGAAAAGTTTGCTTTTGGGGACAGTAGGATTTTTGCCGTCCTATGAGATCCAAACACGAGGATAGCGTATAATTGGCGAGATCGCCTTCCACTTTCAAACTGTATACCTATCATCGTTCATCGGGAAAATGTAGCAAATCATCGTCTTTTGCTTTTTCCTGATTCAAGGTTCATGGGAGATATGTGGACTCTGAGGAGAATCAATTAACCAAGATTTCATCGAAAACGAAGGAGTATTAGTAATATGCATGTACCCGTGTACCTTTATGGTGTGCTAAGGGGTACGAGTATTAATTATTCTTGAGTTGCCATTATCGACTCTACAACTCATTCTCCCAGGTAATATTCCACACCCATATCTTTCAATTGGATATTTCTTACTCAGAAATGTGAGTAAACAAATAACTCGACACAGTCATATTGATTTCATTGTTATAATTTCAGCATATTATACTCATTTGCAAGGTATGGAGCTTGGTTTGCATATTTAGGTCAGACATTAGGCTTACCCTTAATCAATCCCACATACTCCCACTATAACAAAAGTGACTACTATGAAATCTTACGGAAGATGCTTGTTTTAATAGCGACAGCTGATAGATATGGGGGTGTATCCGAGGCCATTGTCAACACTAGCTGGGAACCAGCTTAAGCTAGTTCCCATGTCAGTAGCAAAAAAAATCGACAACCATAATGCAATTTTTGCTTTTGCAGAACGGCATCATGCTGCCTTTGAACCAACCTGCGAGTATTGATTTTTCCCTTTGAAAGCAAATAATACTTAACCAACCCTCAGGCTTTCCAGCCTGTTTTTGCAATTTAAAATTTTAATAAGGAGTCAGCGTTTGATACGATTTAATATTTTTGCTGCCCTGGTTTTGTTAGTTGTGATGTGTACCAACGTATTTGGAAGGGATCATAAATCGAAGGGAAGAAACCCTGAGTCAAAAAAAGAACCGCAACACGAACAGTATTTCAGGTGTCAAGGGCAGACTTATATCGACACAATCACCTCTGGCACACCTGCGCAGGTGGTTCTAGAGTTGAAAAATAATACAGTTAAGGTCACGGGCGCCTATAAATTTACTGATTCAGAAATAAAAATTAGTTCTGAAATCAATTCTGAGATAAGTTTCAAGGACATGATAACGGGTACTCCTCTTGGCGATACTGGGATCTTCAACCAAGCGACAGGTCATTTACATATAAATACAAACGAGGGAGAATCTCAGGAGGTTGCTCACCGTATATGGGGTGAATATGAATGCAAGCCCGTTGCTATGCCCGTCCCAGTAAAATCAAACTGAAGAAAAGGCTGGGCTGTTTTTCACCATCGCGGAGTCGCGCAGTTATATGAATGCACAGGCACAAATGGCTCAGATGCAAGGCGGGCAGCCACCACCTCAAGTTGTATATGGGGGCCGCTTCAGGAAACGGATTGCAGAGTACGTTAAGGTCAACTCGCACAAGCCGTGTCCCGTATCCGCAAGATAGTTTGCCGGGTCGTCCCAAAATCACGCGCGGTCTTGGCAACACTATTACCGGCACCTAGTCGTTCCGCGACGGATGCCTGTTCCGCCGCATTAAGAGATGGAGGTCTGCCGCACCGTTTGCCTGCCGCTTTAGCTCGAATAATCCCCGCCTGAGTTCGCTCGATCAGCAGATCCCGTTCGAACTCAGCCACCGCCGCAATAACCTGCATTGTCATTTTTCCGGCGGGACTGGTCAGATCGACGCCGCCAAGCGCGAGGCAATGCACACGTACACCTAAAACTGCAAGGTGTTCGACGGTTGCCCGAACGTCCATCGCATTACGCCCAAGTCGATCAAGTTTAGTCACGACAAGTACATCCCCCTTTTCCAGCCGATCAACCAGCTTGATGAATTCTGGCCGCTGTTTCGCGGCCAGCGAACCACTGATGGTTTCTTCGACAAGTCGGTGTGGCTGAATGGCGAATCCCGCCGCATCAATTTCCAGACTCTGGTTTTGGGTGATCTGGTCAGCGGTTGAAACTCGACAATAGGCAAAAACGCGAGACATAGGCTTTATTCCTGTACGAAAATGTTGTACGAAACCTAGATGGTGTACGAAACTTATTTACCTTACTTTCGTACACATGTAAACATACCTGTCCGAAACCGAACGTTTTCGGACAGGGG
>TBL_comb47_HYPODRAFT_10003870_pt1 | contig 17483 bp, 15 predicted proteins | sample TroBogypolimnion_40_FD_10682 | JGI IMG/M metagenome (IMG submission 10682)
GCTTTACGGAGTATTATTTATATCTTTTTAACCAAGTCAGTTTTCGCGCTGGCGATTGAAATCCCAGCCATTAACTGGCTGGGCGAGCCGCTCAATACGCTTAATTTGGCTATTAATGTTTCATTTCCGGCCATTCTTCTGTTTTTTATCGTTTTGACCACGCAGACGCCGGGCGAGGATAATACGGCAAAAATTATCAACGGCATTAAAGAAATCACTTTCAGCGGCGAAGAAAAAAAACAACCAATTATTCTGCGTCGCCCGACGCGCCGAAATTTTTTCCTGAATGCCATTTTTAATCTGATTTACGCGGCCGCATTCTGCGTCTCGGTTTATTTCATTGTCTGGGCGCTGGGCATCATCAATTTCACCTGGGTGAGCATTATGATTTTCCTGTTCTTCTTGGCTTTTGTGAGCTTCTTCAGTGTGATTGTCACTAAAGGCGTCAAAGAGCTGATGGTTGTAGAACGCAAGGAAAACCTTTTGACTTTCCTGATTGACCTTTTCTATATGCCGATCATCTTGATTGGCCGCTGGCTGTCCAGCAATGTCTCAAAAATTAATATTTTTATTTTCATATTTGATTTTATTATTGAAGCGCCGTTCAAGATCCTGGTGGAGATCGCTGAGGATTGGACTAAGTATGTCCGTGAACGCCGGGATCGGATGGAAACTTAAGCGTCTTTTGTATTATGAGTTCAGGCATATTAAGGGTCGTGGCGACGCCGATTGGCAATCTCCAAGACATCACGTTTCGCGCCGTCAGCGCTTTGCAAGAGGCGGATTTTGTTTTATGTGAAGACACTCGGGTGACCAGAAAATTATTGGATCATTATAAAATCACGACGCCGACAATTTCCTTTCACCAACATTCCGGTGAAATGAAAGTTGATAAGCTAATTTCTTTACTGGAAGAAGGGAAGAATTTGGCACTGGTGACTGATGCCGGAACGCCGGGTATTTCTGATCCGGGTGGTGTTTTAGTCTCCGCTGTTCGCGAACGTTTGGGTGATTCAGTTAAGATTGAAGGCGTGCCCGGCCCCTCCGCTCTAGCCGCCGCCTTATCCGTGGCCGGAGTTGGTTTTGATCGTTTTTTGTTTTTAGGCTTTTTACCGCATAAAAAGGGCCGGCAAACTTTGCTGAAAGAAATACTGGCCAGTGACTATCCCGTGGTTCTGTATGAATCAAAGCATCGGATAATTAAACTTTTGTCGGAATTAAGCGCTATGGGCCAGGCCGCGGGCTTATCCCATCACTTGAGCCTGGGCCGCGAGCTGACCAAGCTACATGAAAGCTTTTACCAGGGCGAAGCGGAAGCGATTCTCAAAACCCTGGAGCAAGACCCCAATAATTTGAAAGGTGAATTTGTGGTTTTAATCAAGAAAAAGTAATCTATGTCTAAATATTTTTACATCACCACGACTTTGCCTTATGTTAATTCCGCCCCGCATCTTGGTTTCGCGGCGGAAATTATCAAGGCGGATGTTATCGCCCGTTATGCCCGGCAAAACGGCAATACCGTCTTTTTTAATACCGGGACCGATGAACACGGCTTAAAAATCTATACTAAAGCCAAGGAGCTGGGTCTGGATATCCAGGCGTATTGCGATGAGCAGGCCGCGAAATTTTTGCCGCTTAAGGAAAAATTAAACTTGTCATATAATAAATTTATCCGCACGACCGAGGCGGCGCATATGGCCGCGGCTCAAGAATTTTGGAATCTTTGCGCGGCTAAGGGCGATATCTATAAAAAGAATTACGAAGTTAAATATTGCGTGGGCTGTGAACTGGAAAAAACCGACTCGGAACTAGTTAACGGCCGCTGTCCGCTCCATCCGAACTTAGCGATTGAAATAATTAAGGAAGAAAATTATTTTTTCCGTTTTTCGCGCTACCAAGATCAGCTTTTGGCTTTTTATGACAGGGCGCCAGATTTCGTCCGGCCAACGGGACGCTTTAAAGAAGTTCACTCTTTTGTCGCGGCCGGATTGCAAGACTTTAGTATTTCGCGGCTCAAGGAAAAGATGCCCAACGGCGTTCCGGTGCCCGGCGATGAAACGCAGGTGATGTATGTCTGGTTTGACGCGCTGGTTAACTATATTTCAACTCTGGGTTGGCCGGAACGAAGCGGCGACTATCAAAATTATTGGCCGGGACTTCAGGTTTGTGGCAAGGACAATTTGCGCCAGCAAGCGGCCATGTGGCAAGCCATGCTCATGTCGGCCGGTCTGCCAAATTCGCTTCAGGTTCTGGTTTTCGGGTTTTTAACAGTAGACGGCCAGAAAATTTCCAAAAGCTTAGGCAATAGTATTGATCCTTACGCTTTGGCGGATAAATATGGCGCCGATGCCGTGCGTTATTATCTCTTGGCGGAAATGTCGCCTTACGAAGATGGTGATTTCGCGGAAGATAAATTTGTCATCCGCTATAATTCTGATTTGGCGAACGGTTTAGGCAATTTAGCGGCCCGCGTCTCCAATCTTTTAGAGCAGAAGGGAATCGCCACTAATTTGCAAGTTGATTTGGATGAGGCGGGTATTGTTGAGACGGTGCATGAATTAAAAGAAAAAATGCGGGAATATCGTTTTAATGAAGCCTTGCAGGTTTTGTGGCAAAAAATTCGCGTCTGCGATGAGACCCTGACCAGGCTAGCTCCCTGGAAAGTTATTGATCAGAAAGAAGCGGCGGCGATTTTACAACCGCTGGCCCAGTCTATTCTTAATTTAGCCTATTTATTAGAGCCCTTCATTCCCGGCGCGAGCCAGAAAATCCAAACGCAATTTTCCGCCCCTCAAATCAAAAAAGGCGACAGCCTTTTCCCACGATTATAATTAATTAAAAATATGTCCACTTTTGACATTATTTTACTAGTCATTCTAGCCGGCTTTGTGATCAATGGCTTATTCAAAGGCTTAATCCGGACGGTCGGCCGGATTATCGGCCTAATCGTCGGCGCCTTCGTGGCCAGCCATTATTATTTGTCTTTATATGAGCTGGGTAAGGGGTTAGCCAATGGCCATGACAGCACGGCCAAAGCCATTTCTTTTATCGTATTATTTGTGGTAGCGGCTTGGATTGTTGACGTCATTTTCCTTTTTTTACAGAAAGCCTTCAAGTTCGTGGCCATTATTCCTGGCTCCAAGTTCATTGATAATATTCTGGGGGCCATTTTCGGCTTTGTGGAGGGCGCGATTTTTTTAGGCTTGATACTTTTAGTCATATCCAAATACGCCATAATTACGAGTTTCTTCGGCGACCAGATTACTAATTCCAAAGTCGCGCCATTTCTGATCATGATTTCCAATATTACTGAACCGATTCTGTCTAAGGCTCTTTTAGCCCTGCAATCAATTATTTAAAGCCATGACTTACCAAAAAATTTCCTTGTTTCACCCTCAGCCGGCTCAGCTCAAATTAATCGCCGGCTGTTTGAAAAAAGGCAAAATTGTGGTTCTGCCCACGGACACGATTTATGGTCTTAGTTGCCTGGCGACCGACCTGAAGGCGCTGAAAAAAATTAGTCGCCTCAAAAAGCGGACAGCAAAAAAACCTTTAGCGGTGGTGGTGGGCGGTTGGCCGATGATAAAAAAGTATGTTTTTGTTTCCGGCGCTCAAGAGAAAATTATGCGCCGCGCCTGGGCTCAACCCGGCCGGGCCACGACCTTTGTTTTGCGCCATCGGGGCAATTTGCCTTTGTTTCTCACAGCTGGTTCCGATGGTTTAGCTCTGCGTTTGCCTAAAAGTAATTTTTTGACTAAAATATGTATGTTAGCCGGAGCGCCTCTGGTGTCTACTAGCCTTAATTTGGCCGGCCAGGAGCCAATCCGTAATCCACAAGATATTTCATTGTATTTTAAGAACCCGTCTCAACAGCCCGATCTAGTGGTGGAGGCTGGTTTGGTTAGACGGCGCCGCGCTTCGCGCTTGATTGATTTACGCGAAGAAAACCGGCCGATAATTTTAAGAAAATAATATGCGGAAATTTATGACTAAACAAATAACAAAAAAGATTCTGGTCGGGGCCGTTTTGGCCCTGGTCATGGCCGGAGTGTTCGCGGGTGGCTTCTATACCGGACGCACTAAAAATCAGGTCGTGAGTTTCGGGGGCAAGCAGATTGCTTTAGCGCAAACCGACGCTTCCGGCACCACGCCTAATTTAGATTTCAATCTTTATTGGCAGGTCTGGGCGGCCTTGAAGAATAATTTTGTGGATAAGACGAAAGTAACTGATCAAAATTTATTTTACGGTTCGCTTAAAGGCATGGCCGCCGCGGCGGGTGACCCCTATACGGTTTTTATGGATCCGACTGACGCCCAGGCCTTTTCTAATGATTTAGCGGGAACATTCAGCGGTATCGGCGCGGAAGTGGGGATGCGCAACAATATCGTGACGATTATCGCGCCGCTGGACGGCACGCCAGCCAAGACAGCCGGTCTCATGGCCGGGGACAAGATTGCCGCGATTAATGGCAAGACCACGGCCGGTATGTCTATTGATGACGCGGTTACTTTAATTCGCGGCCAGAAAGGCACCTCAGTCACTTTAACCATCGTGCGCGGCACGGACAAGCCTAAAGACTATAAGATAATGCGCGACACGATTACCGTGAAAAGCGTGACAACGGAATTTAGACCCGACGGCTTGATGGTCATTCGCCTTAGCAGTTTTAATGATGATACTCTGAGCTTGTTCAACGACGCGGTTCAGCAGGCGGTGATGAAACAGCCAAAAGGCATTATCTTGGATTTGCGCAATAATCCGGGCGGCTACTTAGATACCGCCGTTGCCATTGCGAGTGAATGGATTAAAGAGGGAACGGTTGTATCCGAGCAAGAGGCGAATAATCAGGTTAATGAATATTATTCCAACGGCAACGCCCGCTTGGCTAATTTTCCGACCGTTGTTTTGGTGAACGGCGGCAGCGCTTCGGCCTCGGAAATTCTTTCCGGCGCCCTGCGCGACTACAAGAAGGCGACGCTGGTTGGCGAAAAAACTTTTGGCAAGGGTTCGGTGCAAAGCCTTCAGGATTTAAGCGATGGTTCCGCTTTGAAGATTACGATTGCTCATTGGCTCACGCCGGCCGGCGACTTTATTAATGAAAAGGGCATTGCCCCGTCTATAAATATTCCACTCACTCAGGCGAATGTTGATAAGAATCAGGACCCCCAAATGGATAAGGCGATTCAGCTCTTGACCGCGCCCAAGAAATAAAAAAAAGACAGCTTTTAGGGCTGTCTCAGTTGGACAAGTGTTGTTTTTGTTTTAGTACTCTTCAACTGCGCTGTACTCATCAACATACAGATTTTGGACGGCGTTTAGGAATTTTTCCCGGGGCTCGTTTTCCAGCTCCAAAATCATAGTTCCTCCTTCCGGGTTTGGTCGGTGCTGATTTAGAGCATCAACTATTTCCTTGGCCACCTCCGAATAATCTTCAACCAGCGTTTCGGCTAGCTCTTGAATTTTCGCTGAACATTTTACCGGCTCATCGTTGTCCATTAAGCAGAATACTGCGTATCCGCCTTCCTTTTTCTTCCTAATTACTTTTAGATCAAACATTTTTTTGAGGTTTGGGGTTAATTTTAGTTCATAAAACTGGATTATATTATAGAGTTTAAGTTGTTTCAAAGAACGAGATAAATTAGGGTTAAACACTATTTTACATATTAATACCTTTTATTACTTATGTCAAGCCAGAAAAACGTGAAGAGCATGAAGCCAAAAAAACTGCCTACCAAGTATATTTTTGTGGTCGGCGGGGTGATGTCCGGGGTTGGTAAGGGCGTAACGGCCGCCTCTATCGGAGAGATCCTGCAAGCGCGGGGTTATAACGTCAGCGCCATTAAAATGGATCCCTATATCAATGTGGACGCCGGAACAATGAACCCAATTGAGCACGGGGAAGTGTTTGTGACGGAAGACGGCGATGAAACGGATCAGGATCTGGGTAATTATGAGCGCTTCCTGAATAAGAATATCTACCGTGAAAATTACATGACCACCGGCCGGATTTATCAGACGGTCATTAACAAGGAGCGTAATCTGGAATATAAGGGGAAATGCGTGGAAGTTGTGCCCCATATTCCGCAGGAAGTGCGTGATCGGGTAGAGAAAGCTGTTCTCAAGACTAAAGCGGAAATCATGATTGTGGAGATAGGCGGCACGGTCGGCGAGTACCAGAATTTAATTTTTTTAGAAGCGGCCAGGGTCATGAAACTCTTCCATCCCAAGGATGTGCTTTTCGTCATTGTTTCCTACTTGCCGATTCCCAATAAGATTGGGGAAATGAAAACTAAGCCAACACAGTATGCTATCCATAGTCTGCAGGGGGCCGGTATCCAACCGGATTTTGTGGTCGGCCGCAGCGAACGGCCCTTAGATATGCACCGCAAGGAAAAACTGTCCATTAATTGCGGCGTGGCCGTGGAGGACGTGATTTCCGCGCCGGACATTGAGTCAATTTATGACATCCCGCTTAATTTTGAAAAAGATAATTTAAGCGCGCGCATTTTAGAGAAATTTAATTTGCCGCTCAGAGAAAAAAGTAATAATGTCGCTTGGAAAAAAATGGTCGCTAATTCAAAAGCGACCAGTCCGTTAGTGAACATCGGCATTGTGGGCAAGTATTTCGCCAGCGGCGATTTTTCACTCGGCGATTCCTATATTTCCGTGATTGAAGCGATCAAGCATGCCGCCGCCTATAATCATTGCAAAGCCAAGATCCATTGGCTCAGCGCTGAGGAAGTAGAAAAAGACGGGGCGATTTTGAAGCAGATGGATGGCCTGATTATTCCTCAGGGCTGGGGCGGACGCGGCGCGGAAGGGAAGATTAAAGCCATAAAATATTGCCGCGAAAAGAAGGTGCCGTATTTTGGCTTGTGCTATGGCATGCAGATGGCAGTCATTGAATTTGCCCGGAATGTGGCCGGACTAAAAGACGCTAATTCCGCCGAAGTTGATCCAAAAACCAAACACCCCGTTATTCATATCATGCCGGGACAAGCCAAACTTATCGCGGAAAAAGGCTATGGCGGTACAATCCGCTTAGGCGGTTGGCCATGTCAGTTAAAACCTGGCACGCGCTTAGCTAAAGCCTATGCCAAATTTACGAAAGATAAGGTTGTCTCGGAACGCCACCGCCACCGCTATGAATTCAATAATGAGTTCCGAGCGCAATTTGAAAAATTAGGCCTAATTATCGGCGGCACCTCGCCAGACAATCAGATTGTGGAAGCGATTGAGCTGGCCGATCATCCTTTCTTTGTCGGCGTGCAGTTCCATCCGGAATATATTTCCCGGCCTTTAGCGCCTCACCCTTTGTTCGTGGATTTCATCAAGACATGTAAGAACGGGAAAAAATAATTAAGCGCAAAAAAACAGCTTCCATTTGAAAGCTGTTTTTTAAATCGTAATAATTTATTTCTTGGCCCAAGCCGCACCCGGGATAACGCTGACAATCGTGGCCGCCTTAAGCGAACCGTCAAATTTCTTCAAGCGCTTGGAGGAAAACTTAACGACGCCGCTCTTCAAAGCGAACAGCGTATCATCCTTGCCTTTTTTGACGTTCAAACCAGGGTGATATTTGGTACCACGCTGTCTGATGATGATCATGCTGGTCTTGACAACCTGGCCATCGGTTAATTTCACGCCTAAACGCTTACTTTCTGACTCACGGCCTAGGGAGGTTGACCCGCCGGCTTTCTTATGTGCCATATTGATTTTAACCTTTAAAAAGCCAGTCTAAAGACTCGCCTTTAACGATTATTTCCTTAATAATTTATTTATTGTTTAAATATAACAAAGGTTTCCGGCTTTGTCAACTATATGCTAAGATAATATATGTTATTTGTCAAGACCTTTTAAAAGTTCCTAAAATTCATTATAATAAGTGTATAAAATCAGCTAAAAAACTAATCAAATATTTATGGTAAAAGTGGACCAAAATAAGTGCATCGGTTGTGGTTTATGTGCCGGTTTATGCCCGGATTCCTTTCGGATTAATGCCGATGGCAAGTCGGAAGTAATTAAAGATGAGGTGAACGATTGCGTTAAAGAAGCGGCCGCGCAGTGCCCGGTGAGTTGTATTGAAGCTTAGTTATCTACTGATTAATAAGCAATTTATGCCCGGAGAAATTAATATTGAAAAGCCAAAATTAGATAAACCGGAAAGTCCGAAAACGCCGTCGGAAAAGATTCTCGTACCGGAAACGCGCGCGGAAAAAGCCGCGCCAATTTCTGAACAGTTGAAAGAGGCGGCTAAGCCGTTAGAAAAAAGCGGTGAAGGCAGCATTGTGGCCAGCTCCCAGGCCCAGGCTTATCAAAAAAAACAGGCCGCGGCCATAGATACTATTTTATCCGAGGGCCTGAATGATATCTATTTAAAAATGAAACCGACTGATCAGGCCAATTTCAAGAAGAAGGGCGAAGAAACCGTGCTTAAAATCGCGGCTCTTTTAAGTCAAACTAAAGTCAAAGTCGGCAAAATTGTGGAACTTATCCGGCGCTGGCTGCGGCTTGTTCCCGGTATCAATAAATTTTTCCTAGAGCAGGAAGCAAAAATAAAAGCGGATAAGATTATCCGTTTGAAAGATAAATAAAATCATATGGAAACGACGAGCGGAGCGAATTCCGTTTTCGTAATCGGGGCGGGTTTAGCGATATTCATCATCGCGGCCGGACTGCTTATTGCCCGCAAATTTATTAAGACTTTTAATCTGGGCCGACATCATTTCGCCCAGAAGATTTTTTTAGTGCGCTTGCCGAAAGAAAAACCGAAGGACGAAAATAAAGACGCCTCAGTTCAACAATTGAAAGAAGAAATTGCGAAAGGGGAAACGATTTTTGCCGGCATTGGCGGTTTGAAAGCGCAGAGCGGCTTCATGGCTTGGCTCCTGGGCCGCGAGGACCATTTTTCTTTTGAAATTGTCGCTCAGACCGGACGCATTTATTTTTATGTTATTGCCCCCACGCGCCAGGCTCTATATTTGGAAAAGCAGATTACGGCCCACTATCCTGAAGCGGTCGTGGAAGAAGTGGATGACTATAATGCCTTTAGTTCGCAAGGCGCGGTGGCGGCCGGTTATTTAAAAACGAAAAGTGAAGCGGTCTTGCCGCTTAAGACTTATACCAAGATGGAAGTTGATCCGCTTAATTCCGTAATTAACATTTTGTCTAAATTAGAGCGGCATGAAAGTGTTTCAATCCAGTATGTGGTGCGCAGCGCTAAAAGTTCCTGGCACCAGCGCAGTAAGCGCACTTCGCTGATGATTCATCGCAATGGTTCCGTGTTCCGCGGCTTGCGTGCCAGTAAGCCGCTCTGGGCGATGTGGTATGCGATTAAGCCGCCGAAACCGCACGAGTCCAAGGAACAGCAGAGCAGTATGAATTATAAGCGTCTGACGGCCGTGGAAGAAGAAATGCTCAAGGCGATTGAAGAGAAGAACCTGAAAGCTGGCTTGGACGTCAATCTGCGCTTTGTGGCTTGCGCCAAGACTAAGGAGCAGGCGAGTTATTATTTGGAAAATTTGTCCAACGCCTATAACGAATATAATAATTATAATTACGGCAATAATTTTTCTCGGCTCTATAAAGCCAATCAAAAACAAATTATCGATGACTTTATCTACCGGCGCTTTGATGACAATATCAGCTTTTTGCTCAATACCGAAGAGTTAACTAGTATTTTTCATTTCCCGCTTAAAGGCACCGAAACGCCGAATATCATGTGGCTCACCGCCAAGATCGCGCCGGCGCCAGCGGAAGTGCCTAACGAAGGCATTTCGCTGGGCGAAAATGTTTATCGCGGCGTGAAGCAGGAAATCCGGATGAAGCGCGCTGACCGGCGCCGCCACACCTACGTGATTGGTAAATCCGGTACCGGTAAATCCGTTTTCCTAACTGACTGCGCGGTGCAGGATATTCAGAACGGGGAAGGCGTTTGTGTGCTTGATCCGCACGGTGATTTGATTAGCGACATTTTAGACCGCATTCCGCCGGAGCGCGCTGAAGACGTGATTGTTTTTTCGCCAGCGGACATTGAACGGCCAATGGCCTTGAATCTCCTGGAATTTGATCCGCGCTACCCGGAGCAAAAAAGCTTTGTGATTAACGAAATGATCGGCATTTTTGATAAATTATATGACTTGAAAGCGACGGGCGGCCCGATGTTTGAACAGTATATGCGCAACGCCATGCTGCTCATTATGGATGATCCGGAAACCGGCTCTACGCTCATGGAAATTCCAAAAGTTTTAGCCGATGAGGATTTCCGCCGCCTGAAACTCAGCCGCTGTAAGAATCAGACGGTGGTGGATTTCTGGCGTAAGGAAGCCGAGAAGGCGGGCGGGGAAGCGGCTTTAGCTAATATCGTCCCCTACATTACCTCCAAACTCACCTCCTTCATTTCTAATGACATGATGCGGCCGATTATCGGCCAGCAGAATAGCGCTTTTAATTTGCGCGAAGTTATGGACCAGCAGAAGATTTTGCTGATTGACTTGCCGAAAGGTTTGGTCGGCGAAATGAACGCTTACCTTTTGGGCATGATCCTGGTCGGAAAAATTTTAATGGCCGCCTTATCGCGGACGGATATGCCGGGCGACACGCGCAAGGATTTTTATCTTTACATTGACGAATTTCAAAATTTTACAACCAATTCCATCTGCCAGATTTTGTCGGAAGCACGCAAGTACGCGTTGAACTTGATTATCGCTCATCAGTACATCGGCCAATTGTCCAAGAACCAAAATACCGAAATTAAAGACGCGGTTTTTGGGAACGTCGGCACGATGGTCACCTTCAAGATCGGTTCTGAAGACGCGGAATTTTTAGTTAAAGAATTCGCCCCAGTTTTTAATGAATATGATTTAATAAACATTGATAAAGGCACCGCCTATATTAAGCTTCTGGTTGATAATAGCGCGCTCCGGCCATTTTCCATGAAAACGATTTGGCCGATTCTGGGCACGAAGCGCCCGGGCATCGCCGACAAGATTCGGGCTTTAAGCCGCTTGAAGTACGGGCAGAACGCGCGTTTAGTTGAAGCGGAAATCCGGCGGCGAACCACGATTGGCGCTTAAAATAATAATTCTATGTCCACTTTATATCGCGACTATCGGCCTCAGAATTTCGCGGAAATTCTCGGTCAGAACCACATCAAAATAACTTTGCAGAATGAAATTAGCGCGTCCAAGATGGCGCAGGCTTATTTGTTTTGCGGACCGCGCGCCGTGGGCAAGACGACTCTGGCCCGCGTTCTGGCTAAAGCCGTTAATTGCGAGAAGCGGAAAGATGGCGAGTATGAACCATGCAATGAGTGTGCCGCTTGCCGGAGCATTACTCTCGGCAAGAATTTGGATGTGGTAGAAATAGATGCCGCGTCTAACACGGGGGTGGATAATGTCCGCGATAATATCATCGCTTTTTCCCGGCTCATGCCCTCGGGCCATAAATATAAAGTCTTCATTATTGATGAAGTGCACATGCTGTCGCTATCCGCTTTTAACGCCCTGCTTAAAATAATTGAAGAACCGCCGGCCTATGTCATTTTTATCCTCTGTACGACGGAAATCCATAAAGTGCCGCTGACCATTATTTCCCGCTGTGAACGCTTTGATTTTAAGCGCATCAGCGTGAGTGAGATTGTCAAGAAGCTCACGCGGATTGCCGGGGCGGAAAAAATTTCCATTGACCCGGCTGTTTTAGAAGCGGTGGCGCGCCGTTCGGGCGGCCACTTGCGCGACGCGGAAAGCCTTTTGGGCCAGATTTTTTCTTTAGGCGACAAGACCGTGACTCTAGAACAAGCGGAACTGGTTATTCCTCATTATAATAGTTTTGAAGCGGTTGATTTGCTAGAGCATTTAAGCCGCAAGGACGCGGCTAAGGCCGTGGCTCTGGTCAATAATTTGGCCGATAGCGGCGTCAACCTCAAGAATTTTACGGCTGAGCTTATTAATCTGCTGCGCAAGATAATGCTGAATCGCTTGAACCCCGGGCTGGCCCAGAACCTGGGCTTGGATTTAGGCGAGAATTTAGAAATGCGCCTCAGCCAAACGGCCAACAGTTTAGGCTGGGAACAGATATTTATTTTGACGCGGAAATTTTTAGAAGTCTATAACGACACGAAAAATCCGCTGATTGCGCAGTTGCCTTTGGAAATTGCTTTGGCGGAATTCTGTTTAGCCGCACCCGCGCCAATCGTTCGGCCGGGAGCAGGCCCAGTGGCGACTCCGCCGTCCGCCGTAAAAAAAAGTATAGCATCTGAGCCAAAAAAACCGGAGGCGGAAACGCCTGAGACTAGCGCGCCAATTTTCAGCGCGGCTGATTCTGGCCAACCGGTCAGCGATTCCAGCCTAGCCGAAGTCATGGAAAAATGGCCGGAGTTTTTAGTGAAGATAAAAAAATACAATCACTCCTTGTCTTTTGTTTTGCAAAATTGCCAGCCACTCAGCCTGAAGGATGGCCAGATTCACTTAGCCTTCAAATATAAATTCCATCAGGACCGGATTAAAGACGCCGGCATAAAGCTAATTGTGGAGAATACCTTGCGCGAAGTTTTTGGCGGGGTTTTAAGCGTGATCTCCTCCATTGATGAAAATTTAGAAATCAAGCGGGAAGAGAAGATAACGGAAACTTCCTCACCTAGCGCGCCGGTCTCCGCCGGGGCGGCGGATAAAACAAATTCCGTCGGGCTCTTAGATAGCCTGCTTAAAACTTTTGGCGGTGAAATAATTAATTAATAAAATATATGCTGGATATAAAATATATTAGAGAGAATGCGGCGCTCGTCAAAGAAAATGTCAAGAATCGCTTAGCTAACGCGGATATTGACGCCCTTCTGGCTTTAGATACTGAGCTTAGAACGCTTTTAGGCGAAGTAGAAAACCTTCGGGCGAAGCGGAACGCCGCTTCTAAAACAAAGCCGACGCCGGAAATAATCGCGGCGATGAAAACAATCGGCGAAGAGCTAAAAAACCTGGAAACTGACTTAAAAGCCAAAGAAGCTCAGCTGATAGAAGGCCTTTTGGCCGTGCCCAACTTGACTCATCCCGAGGTTAAAGTGAGCGCGGATGAAAATGATAATCCGGTTTTGGAGATTTGCGGCCAGCCGACAAAATTTAAGTTCGCGCCTAAGGACCACGTGGAGCTAGCTGAAGCTTTGGATCTGATTGATTTTGACCGGGCGACCAAGACGAGCGGCGCCAAGTTTTATTTTCTAAAGAATGAATTAGCTCTCATGGAATACGCCTTGGTCCAATACGCTTTGGCGATTTTAGTGCGGCGCGGCTACACGCCTTTTTCCAGCCCGGACTTAGCCAAACGGGAAATCGTTGAGGGTATGGGCTTCAGTCCGCGCGGCGAGTCAACCCAGATTTATAATATTGAAAATTCCGATTTGAGCTTAATTGGGACAGCCGAAATTACCATGGGCGGCTTTCATCGCGATGAGATTCTGGAAGAAAAAGATTTGCCGAAAAAGTATGTGGCGGTGTCCCATTGTTTCCGGACGGAAGCGGGCAGTTATTCCAAATTTTCTAAGGGCATTTTTCGCGTCCACCAGTTTACCAAAATAGAAATGTTCCAATATGTGGCGCCGGAGACAGCGGCCAAGGCGCACGCCGAACTTTTAGCGATCGAAAAAGAAATTTTCCAAGGCCTGGATATTCCGTTTCGCGTGATTGATCATTGCACGGCCGACTTGGGCGCGCCGTCCATCAGAACTTTTGACCTGGAAGCGTGGCTGCCCGGCAAGCCGAATGAAGAGGGCGGCCAGGGCGCCTGGGCGGAAGTAACCTCCACTTCTAATTGCACAGATTATCAGTCCCGCGCGATGAATATTAAATATCGCCGCTCTGATGGCAGTAAAGATTTTGTTTATACTTTGAACGGGACGGCGATTGCTATTCCGCGCTGTTTAATCGCTATTTTGGAAAATAATCAACGAGCCGATGGCAGCGTCTTAATTCCGAAAAGATTACGGCCCTATCTGCCTAAAAATTATAAGTTGATCAAGCCTAAAAAGTAGTCCGGCCATGAAAAAATTTGCCCTGGTTTTTTTACTATTTTTATTTTGCCCGCTCATTGTCCGAGCGGCCGTTTTGAAGCCGACTTATCCGCGGCTGGCTGATTATTTTTTGAAGTGGCGGATTTCGGACGATGAAGCGCGGGCCTTGTCGAAGTGGGATCTTTTGGTTTTAGACATGGAAGTGGCTAAAAATAGTCCGGCCCAACTCCGGCTTATTCGCCAGCTCAATCCGAATATTACCATTCTGGCTTATATCACCTCAGAAGAAATTATTGATAATATTGGGACTTATGACGGCGCTTTAATGCGCCAAGATTTGGCGAGCGGCATTTATCCGGGCTGGTATTTGAAGGACGCCCAGGGCCGTAATGTTTCTAATTGGCCGTATACGTCCATGCTTAATTTGACTGACAGCGCGCCGCTGGATGCTAATGGTCAAAGATTTAATGACTATTTGCCGCAATTTGTGGCCAATAAGATTGCGGCCAGCGGTCTTTGGGACGGCGTTTTCTATGATAATACCTGGGGCGATATTAGCTGGATTAATAATGGAAATTTAGATTTTAATAATGACGGCGTGGCTGACGCGCCGGCCGTGGCTGATCCGCTTTGGGCGAATGGTTTTAAGAAAATGCTGGCCAAGACCCGGGCGCTCACCGGCGATAGTTTCATCATTGTGGGCAACGGCCGCGTTTATAATGGTTATCAAAAACTTTTAAATGGCATGATGCTGGAGGATTTCCCATCAGCTTGGGAAAATGGCGGAACCTGGACTGGTTCAATGGGCACCTATTTCAATTTAGGCGCTTTAAATCCCGCGCCGCAAACGACAATCATTAATGCCCTGGATAAAAATCAGCAGAATTATCAGAAGATGCGTTTTGGTTTGACTAGCGCGCTTATGGGGGATGGCTATGCCAGTTTTGATTCCGATACCAATAATCCAGGACAGACTTGGTGGTATGATGAGTATGATGTTAATTTGGGCGTGGCTCAATCAGGCGCCTATAATCTTTTAGCCAGCAGTTCCACAATTCTCAAACCTGGACTGTGGCGCCGCGATTTCAAAAATGGCGTGGCCATTGTCAACTCTACTAACCAGGAGCAGAAATTTGTTTTCGCTAAGGAGGATTTTGAAAAAATAAAAGGGACGCAAGCGCCGCTGTTTAATACCGGCGAGAGAGTCAATTATTTGGACTTGGCGCCGCGCGATGGCATTATTTTGCTTAAACGCACAACGGTGATAGCGGATAGCCCCTTCCTTAATGGTTATTTTTACCGCGTTTTTAATCCGGCCGGCGAACAGGTTAGAAATAGCTTTTTCTCTTACGCCGGCGGTTATCCGGGCGGTTCAACTCTAGTTTTAAGTTCGGATGGAGATTTTGAAAACACCGGCCTGGCAGCGCAAAATGGCCAAATAATTCTTTATAACAACGGCAAATCAGTTTTCAACCTTAAGCCTTATAAAAATCTGTTTAAAGGCCAGTTTAGTTTGGGCGTTAAACTTCAGGCTAACCAACTAGTTAATTTTGTCACAGCGCCGGCCACGAACGGTGGGCCGCAGGTCAGGCTTTATTCCGCTGATGGGCGTTTGCGTTCCAGTTTTTTTGCCTATGATCAAAAATTCCGCGGCGGCGTGAGCGTGGCCCTGGGCGATGTGGACGGTGACGGCCAAGATGAAATTGTGACCGCGCCCGGTCCCGGCCAGGCGCCCTTGGTTAAAGTGTTTAGCTTGGCCGGAGTATTAAAAGACAGTTTTTTGGCTTATGACCAGAAATTTACACTAGGACTTAATATCGCCCTGGGTGACATTAATGCTGATGGAGTAGAAGAAATCATTACTGGCCCGGATCAAGGCGGCGGACCGGAAATTAGGATCTTTAACGCTAACGGCCAAAAGTTGGATGATTTTTTTGCTTACGATGAGAGCTACCGCGGCGGCGTCAATGTTTCCGCCAGCGATATAAATGGCGACGGAAAACTTGAAGTTTTGGTCGGAATTAATAACTTTTACTAATCGGCGGCGTCGCCGGCAAATATATGTTAAAAAAAATAAATTTATTTTGGCAGAAACGGCGAGAGCGATTTTATCATAAAAATCGCTGGCATTTGGTCTTAGACTTCTTCTTATCCATCGTAATTTTAATGTTTTTATCGGCGGCGATCGCTTTGTTCTTATATCGTCCGCATATCGTGGCTGAAATTATAAACGGCCAAGCAGGCCAGAGTGTTTTAGATTTGAGCCATCCGCCGCTTAGCCTGACCTTTGATTTAGCTGGTCCCTCTTTTCAAATTAATCAGCCGGTGAGTTTGAATGTCAGTTATAAAAATAATGGCGCTGGCCCTATCAGCCATTGGCAGCTCGCTCTGAGCGATACGGATCAGGCCTTTTCAATCAGCCGTATCCGTTTGCTTTCCGGGCAGGGAAGCGTGAGCGGCGATAGCCTTACTTTGCCTGATTTGGCGCCGGGCGAAACCGGCACCATTTCGCTCTTAATTAATTTTTCGGCCACGGATTCAAACGCTCGGACTTTAAATTGGCAACTGGTCAGCGCTTATACCTATAATGATCAAAATTTAAGCGCAACGCAAACGCTTAAGCCCTTAGATTTACAAGCCCAATTAAATGTCTCAGCCGTGGCCTATTATAATAGTCCGCAAGGCGATCAACTGGGTGCCGGCCCCTTGCCGCCAGTCGTCGGCCTGCCGACAAATTACTGGATATTTTGGGAAGCAAAAAGCGACGGCGATTTTAAAGATTTGGCCATGAGCGGCCGCTTGCCCCAGGGAGTGGAGCTAACCGGCGCCCGGACTCTTTTAGCCGGCCAGCTTAAATATAATACTTCCACCCGCCAGCTTATCTGGCAGGTGCCGGATATAAAAGGGGGAAGCGACATTTACCGCGCAGGCTTTGAAATCCAACTCGTGCCGACTAGCAGCCAGCTGGCCCATGTCCCAATGCTTATGGCTGGTCTTAAATATTTTTCCACGGACGCCTTAAGCGCCCAAGAGGCCAGCGGCACCTTGCCGGATCTAAGCGCTAACCTAGATTTTGACCGCTTTAACAAGGGCCAGGGCAAAGTGGCTAAATAAAATTTTTCTATGTTAAATTTTTTACGCCAGCTGCTCAAACCGAAATATACCACGCTTAATCAAATTGAAATTAAGGCTGAGGCGATTGTGGCTAATTATAATTATTTGAAAAGTCTCCAGCCCAGCGCGGCTATTTTTCCAGTTTTGAAAGCTAACGCTTATGGCCACGGCTTAAAAGAAATTTCGTCTATTCTCAACCAAACCAGCGCGCCCCTGGTCGCCGTTGATTCTTTTCCCGAAGCGCAGATTGCGGCTCGTTATTTCAAGGGTCGCATCTTAATTTTAAATGAGATGCCGCTTCGCGCTTATCGCTATTCACATTTTTCACGAACGGAATTCGTGGTTTATAATCAAGCCACTCTCCGCTAC
>TBL_comb47_HYPODRAFT_10003874_pt1 | contig 17477 bp, 9 predicted proteins | sample TroBogypolimnion_40_FD_10682 | JGI IMG/M metagenome (IMG submission 10682)
ATAACCGGTTGCACCATAAACAACAGAAAGGAATAAAGAAGTAGACTGAGAAAAATTAGTATCACCAGTACCATTTGCAGAAACTAGTTGTACCGGAACATACCAGTATGCATTTGATGTACCACTATTGTAATGAATAGGGGTTGCAGTAATTAAAAAATGCTGATTATTTTCACTAGAAGATTGATCTTGAATAATAAGAGGTTGCTGATTAGCAAGCAAACTTAAATAAAGATCAATGTCAACGCCAGGAGAGTCTGCTGTTAAATGACTGATATAAACAGCTGTTGCTGATATCTGCGAACCATTGTTGTATGTGTAGAATCCTGCACCAGGATAAGCATTTGCAGTAGAAGTTGTGTTTGCATAATATTTAAACGATGTTGTAGAAGAACCTGCAACACCTTGAGGACCTTGTGATCCAGTATAACCTTGTGATCCTTGATAGCCAACACCAACAGAACCCTGATAACCAGTTGAACCAAAGAAACCAGTAGATCCAAAATAACCTGTCGAACCAAAGTAACCGGTTGATCCTTGATATCCAATAGCACCAGTGGATACCCATTCGGAACCATTGAACACCCAGTTTCTACCACCGGTTGTTGCTGTCTGACCTTGATAAGGATTTGAAGGAAAACTTAATGCCATTTAATTACTTTAAAATTACACTATTAATATTTATAGGTGTCATTTAAGCCCAGGTTCCTGTCACAGAGTTTGCTTTACCATCATCACCAAGCAATTCCAATGAAACAGAAGAGAGAGCTAGAAGAGTAAGAGTAGTCGATGCGTGATCAGTATCATATTGAGGTATTAATGTGCCACCGTTTGCAACATTTATTATACCTTCTAAATTAAATATTAAATACGGTTTATTAAAATTAGTTACAGGATTGGCAGCTGAATTTGCTGTAAATCCACTTGTTAATCTAAATGCTTGATAATCAGGCGCTTGACCTGATACAGTCTCATTAGCATTAACTAATGTAGATGTTTGATAATATACACTTGCTAGATTTGCTGTTCCACCAAAACCAAATCCAATATTACCACCACCTGCAGGACCACCACCAGTATAGGTCATTGATCCTCTCATAGAAATAGCATATCTAGAATTATTAGCAACTTGAACACCAACTCCAAATAAACTTTGTGCAGATGTAGAAGTAGCATTTAATGATAGATTAGCACCCAAAGCAAAATGTTGATTGGTCCATTGCCAATAAACATTACCAGTAGCATCACTTGACATTAATACTTGTTTAGGACTGCCTAATGATCCATTAGCACTTATGTAATTTGCATAAACTGTATTGGTGGAAACAGAAGTTGAATTGACAACTGAGTTTTGTGATCCATATCCCGCAATATATGAATTTGATGTCATACCAATTGCAGTAACTGTAGCAACTTCACTAATAACATTTGATCCAAGTGGTGTTGTCCATAATGCAATTACAGAACCTGATTGAACATCTGAAAAGCTGTCAATTGATCTGAAATCAATACGTGCTGAACCCTGACCACCAAAACCAGTTGTCCTATAACCATTACCAGAAATACGAAGAATAATATCATTGGCTTGAAGACCAGTTGGATTAGAAATTGTTCCTCTTGCAGTACGAGCAGCAATACTGATATATGTACCATTGCCATACGAGTCAAGAACAGTTCTGTTAGAAACATTGGCTGAATTAATAGTGTAAATTGTTGTGCCAGTATAGGAGAACGGTTGAGGAGTTCCTAATTGACTTTGAATTGTAAATGGCGCTGTGTTTGTTTGAGCAATTGGATTGATAATCTGAAGATTATTTTGAATAGTAGTCAACCCAGTATTGCTTACAAAGAATGCAGTCTGTGCAGAATTAGCAACAGCATTACCAATACCCATATTTGCATTGAAGTAAAGAAGCTGTTGAGTATTTGCTAATTTAACTTGATAATTTTGAAGAATAATACCACCAGCATTGAATCCTGCATTAGGATTAAATTGTGTGTTAGATCCTGTTCCTGATGTAATATAGAAAATACTATTTGCAACAGAAAGAACCTGAGTGGTATTAGTCAATACATCAGTAAACGTAATTGAGTTAGAACCAAGATAAAGTGAAGCCCAAGAGAATGTTGAATTACCTAGAGTATAAACATTTGATTGTGAAGGAATGATGCTGGAAGGAACAGCTAATAGATTAGCTTGAATACCTTGTGAACCAGTATAACCAATGGCTGCATATGCACCAGTAGAACCTGTATAGCCAGTAGGACCAAAACCACCACCATTAATACCAATCCAATTGCCAGCAGGAGCATAATATGCATTGAAGATTGCATTATTGGTATCAAACCACAGCAGGCCAGTGTAAGGTGATGATGGAGGAGTATCACCAAACACTACGTTGGCCGGCTGCACGTCACCTTTAGATCCTACATAACCAGTAGAACCTGCATATCCAATTCCTATAGAACCAGTATAACCTATGTTACCTTGCGTACCCTGGATACCTTGTGATCCAGTAAATCCTGTTGTTCCTTGTGAACCTGTAAACCCTGAAGTACCTTGAGTACCTTGTGAGCCGGCATATCCTGCATTACCTTGTGGACCAATTGATCCTGTGTAACCAATATCACCTAAAGAACCTGTATAGCCAATATCACCATGTGATCCTGTGTAGCCTAAAGAACCAGCATATCCTAGAGGGCCTTGTGATCCTACAAATCCTATATCACCTTTGTCACCCTTAGATCCAATATAACCTGCAGAACCAACATAACCGGTATTACCAAATGACCCAGTATAGCCTGTAGTACCGAACGAGCCGGTATATCCTGTATCTCCATAAGACCCAGTATAACCAAAAGAACCACGGTAACCTACATCACCTTTAGATCCTACATAACCTGTACTACCAAACGACCCGGTATAACCAGTAGTTCCTTGTGTTCCTTGAGAACCAGTAAAGCCTACAGAACCATAATAACCTTGTGGTCCTTGTGATCCTGCATAACCTGTTGTTCCTTGATCGCCTTTTGATCCTGTATAACCTACATTACCTTGTGAGCCTGCTGAACCGGTATATCCTAGCGAACCAGTATACCCGATATTACCTTGTGGGCCAATAGAACCAGTATAACCTGAAGTACCTTGATCACCTTTAGATCCGGTATATCCATTAGTACCATTTAAACCTGCAGAACCGGTATAACCTAAGTCACCTTTAGAACCTGAGTATCCAATAATACCCTGAGATCCTGTATACCCTGCATCACCTTTAGATCCTACAAATCCTGTAGTACCTTGGGAACCAGAATAACCTTGGTCACCTCTATCACCAGTAACAGCAAATGTTAAAATAACATTTTCATTATTAGTAAGAGTATCTATACCTGAAACATATGCAATTGGAATAGATAGATATGGTGCATTATACGTATGCGAACCAGTAATAGCATACATAGTAAAAATTTGACTATTAGAAATATCTACTACTTTAAAGTGACCTTTAATAGAAGAAGTAGATTGATCTATAGTATAGAGGAAATTATATGCATTAGAACTATTAATATCGTTCTGGTTAATATAAAGATAGGTTGCAAGTGTTAAGTCTGAACTATTAAATCTAATATGACCTGAACCTGGATCAGAATTAGTTATAGTGGAACTATAGGTATAATTTACTGTTTCTCCACCAAAGTTACCTTGTGGACCTTGAGAACCAACAAAGCCTGTAGTTCCCTGTGAACCATCGTAACCAGTAGTACCTTGAATACCCTGTGAACCAGTAAAGCCTGTTGGGCCTGGAGCGCCTTGGTAACCTTGTATACCTTGTGATCCAGTAAAGCCAGTAGAACCAAATGAACCGGTAAACCCTGTAGAACCAAACGACCCTGTATAACCAGTAGTACCAAAAGAACCAGTATAGCCAGAAGGACCCTGAGAGCCTGCATACCCGGTGTCACCTTTGTACCCTTGTGATCCAGAATATCCAAGAGGACCTTGTGATCCAGTATACCCTGCTGCTCCTTGATCGCCTTTAGATCCAGTATATCCGGAACCGCCTTGCGACCCTACAAACCCGGTTGATCCTGAGTAACCAGCAGAGCCAGCATATCCTGCAGAACCTGGATCACCTTGTGAGCCAGAATAACCGTTTATACCTGCTGATCCAGTATAACCGGTTAACGATGCAACTGATCCCCAATAGTCTCTAGTACCATTAGAGAATAATACCTGTCCAGGAGAACCATAACTGCCGTTAGCATATATGGCATTAACCTGAATAGTATCAAAAGTAGCACTACCTGATACTGTAATGCTACCAACATTTGCAGTGTTAATAACAGCAGTATTAGTCGTGGATGAAGTGACGTTTGCTGTGTTAATGACTGCAGTATTAGTCGTAGAGGAATTTACGTTTGCAGTATTAATTACTGCCGTGTTGGTAGTAGAAGAATTAACATTTGCTGTGTTAATAATAGCAGTATTAGTCGTAGAAGTACTAATAGTTGCATTATTAATAGCAGCAGAATTTGAACTTAATGATGAAGTATTAGAGGCAACAGAGTATTTCTGCCACAAGTTATATTGTGACAGGTAGACATAAGTAGTACCGTTTGATTCGTAAAGTTGACCATTAGACGCGGGTGATGGAAATGACATTTAATTATTCACCCTCAAAACGGTAAGAAATCATACCAATAGGCACTTGAACCATCATACACATACATGTATGGTTTATCAAATACGGTAGAATACCATATATCGCCTAAAATTGGATCTAATGGAGGAAAATCTGAAGAAACAAGACGGGTGTGCCAGAAAGTACCTGTACTATTAGTAGTAAGTACCTGACCAGCAACACCCGTTGAATTGTTTGCTATTAAACTGTGTATTGCAAGATTGCCGCTGACACTTGAATTTGTTAAATTAGCACCTAGTTCAAATACTCTGGAACCATCGCTGGAATATAAAATTCCATCAGCCATGTTTAAGGCTAATTCGCCCGTATTTAAATTAGATGTGGTAGGTGCACGCCCCGAAACGGAGGTACGCTTTATCTGAATCAAGTTACCAGCCATATGGCTCTATCCTACAAACAGTATTTACTGCATTAATATAGTATATATGCTATTAAAAATCATCTACTTTTTTAGCCTTTGGATCAACTTTATTTAAAGCATCCAGGCTAGCCTGAAGCTCGCTTACCTTATTATTTAATCCGGCAATCTGCTTCTCGTAGTATGTAGCCTGAGCTGACTGAAGAATTTGGGTCTTAGTCAGCTCAGTTACTTGTTGTACTAATTTTTCCACGTAGATATTAAAAAGTTCCGCTTGATCCATAACAAAATATCCTTTTTAAAAATTATATATTAGAATGTTCCACCATCTAGGCTGGCCCAATAAAGTGCACCTGCTCCATCAGTCTGAAGTAGATAACCACCTGTTGAACCAGATGACAATGCATAGAGGCCTGAAGTTGTATTACCAACTAGCAAGTCGCCGTTATTATATGTCTTTATTCCAGTACCACCATATTGATAACCCAATGCAGTTGTTAATGTTAAAGTATTAGCAGCAATTGCTGAGCTAATCTGGTTTGTTGCAGTAATATTTACTACTGAGCCATTAGCAACAAATCCAGGAGCCTGGAAATATGCTTTCAATAGACCTTCTGTACCAGAATTAAAATCTACAGTTGTTGTAGGAGCAGATGTTACGTTTGAAAATAATTTGAAAGTTTTATCTGATGCATCTCTAACAAGACCGGCAAACTTAGTTGCACCGTCGTTGTATTGTGCATAGAAACCTAGATCAAATGTATCTGCAGAGTTATTTGTACCTAAGAATAGTAATGGATCTGCTACTGATAATGTTTCAACGTTAGTTGATACAACGTTACCAGTTACATATAGGTTACCACCGATGTTAACGTCGTGATAGAACACACCAACGTTAGCAGTAACTGCAGCATTAGCTACTAATGCTCCAACGAAGATAGTGTTACTACCTGCTGTTGAAGAGATAATTGCTGAGTTAATGTGAAGAGAAGAACCTGATAGATATAGTTCTTTCCAACGAGCAGATGGTGAACCTAAACTATAAGTTACGTCTGCAGAAGGAATAATATCACCAGTAATCTGTGAATTAAGAGTTAATACGTTAGTTGCAGAGGATGTACCAAGTGTGGTATTACCAGTTGCATTAATCTGTTGGAACTGAACATTACTGTTAGTTTCAACTGCCTGGCCAATATAGATACCAGAAGATGTTACGTGAACAGTAGCATCAGCATTTACTACATAAACACCACTAGTGCTTACTGAAATACCATTAGAAGCCTTAACAGACACACCACCTGAAGCAACTTGGATACCGTTAGCAGCATTAACAGCAACACCAGAAGATGTTACGCTAATACCATTATATGCCTGTACTTGTAATCCAGAAGCATCGGTTGTAATACCGTTAGATGATTTTACTGCAACGCCAGAAGCTGCTACTTGTAAACCGCCTGTTGAAAGTGCTTTAACATTAACACCAGAAGAATCAACACTAATACCGTTAGCAGCTTGTACTGTAATAGTAGGTGTTGAGCCATGACCAGTACCGGATAATGAAGAAATACCGTTACCAGCAGTAATATCTGCAACATAATCACCAGATGTCTGAGAAGATAGATCAACAGTGCTTAGTGTAGTTGAAAGTGTTGCACTATTTAAGTTAGTTAATGTAACTGTACCAGTAACACCACCAGTAACTGTGATAGTTGGGTTTCTATTAATAGTTGTTACGTTAAGAGCATTAATCTGAGTATTAGCGCCAGTAAACTGAACGTTTGCACCAGTAAAGCTTGTATTTGAACCAGAGAATACTAGATTACCAGAAAATACTCTTGAATCTGTATTTTGTACATATTGAGAACCTACGCTAAATGATGTAGGATCTTCCCAGAAAATCTTACCAGAAGAATCAGCAGCCAATAGGAATCCAGCACCTGGGTTATATACACCATTTGCTGTTAAAGATGTTGCTACTAGATTATTTGTTTTTACGTAATCGATATAACCAGTGCTGTTAGCAATAAGGGCCTGGTTAGCAACGAGAGTACCAGGAACTCTAGTACCTCCAATTGATCTAACTGTACCAAAATCACCAATAAACAGCTGACCTGATGTAGATGACCAGGCTAATTCACCATTAGCCAATGAAGATGGCGTTCCAGCAGACTGCGAACGCTTAATCTGTATTAAATTACTTGTAGTTGCCATTAGAAATTTCCTCCATCCATGACTGTATTAGAAAGCGTAGTATCAGATACACTTAAAGGTATTACGTTGTATTTATCATTTTGTGAAAGGTAAGTCAAAACATACCCGTTCGCTGGTGTTCCTGTTATAACGTCACTTAATTGGGCTAGAAGTGTTGTACCGGCTGAACCGACATAACCAACACCTGCTGAACCTACATAGCCTATATCACCTTTGTCCCCCTGAACACCTTGAGAACCGGTAAATCCTGAAGTTCCTCTATAACCTTGTACACCCTGAATACCTTGAGATCCTACATAACCTACTGATCCAGTATAGCCTTGTGATCCTTGATATCCTGTGTCGCCAGAGCTTCCTCTATAACCTACTGAACCTTGGTAACCAGTAGAACCTTGGTAGCCAACTGCACCAGATGGAAGCCACCTAGAGCCGTCCCAAGTCCATGTTTTACCTCCAGTAACCGTAGTATCGTTAATGTTTGGAAGTGATGGAAATATTAATGACATTTATATTTTGCTATTCTTCTATAGTTTTTTATATTTATCGATAGTAAAATAAATAGCTAATGTTATACACCATTGTAATTTTAACTAGTAAAAGATTGAACATATGTGTTTACATTTTGGTTAGTACCTGTAGGATATACTAGAGCATAATTATCACTTACATAAGATCCTGATATTGATGATGCAGTTAATGAGAGATAATAAGCAGAAGATGAGAGCGACAAATACACAGCAGGTTGACCAGATGAGGTATTAGAGAGATCATATGATGTATAAGCATTTGATCCTGCAGGAGCAGACCCACTTTTTTCTGTATTATCTACTGTCATTAATAAAGAAACACCACTGTTTCCAAAATTTTTAATGTTGGGATTAGTAGTTATAGTTTGAGAAGCTACAGTACCTAAATTGCCATATTTGTCTATTCTTTGTTTATAAATTATACCTTGAGTGTTTGAATATTTTCTAAACATGCCAGCACCATATACAAAATTTTTATCCGCTTTAACAGTATATAATACAGGGTAGCTAGAATATCCTAATTGCATATTGTAACCTGTATCAGTATTAAATATACTTACAGCATTGGACCAAACATTTGAAGCTGGTGTACTGGTGCTAGTAAAAATTGCAGATGTATTAATTGAATGGGATTGTTGATAATATTGAGACGACGCATAAATTTCATATGTTGTAATACTATGAAATGCTAGTTGTTGTCCACCTGTTGTTCCAAATTTATTAGACCCTACAATATAAGCAGTAGTAGTTGCATTACTAGTAGATACTGTTGAAACAGCAAAAGGAAATGTAATAGCAGAATTTGAAGCTAAAAATTGAATATTATAACTATATAAGCCCTCAGGGTTCCATCCAATTGATACTAAGTGTGGAGAAGGAGAGGAAGGATATGTGGTGCCTGTATATCCTCCTAATACATATACAGTATCATCCGGTAAAGTGTAAGGAGGATTAGTAACATCTAATAGTTGTATGCCATCTAGGTTACTTTGATAAAGTGTTGTAGCTCTAAAATAATTAGCTTGAGTCCCTGTTGTGTTTAATTGATTACTAGGATAAAAATCAGATGGCCCGTATCCATCAGCTGATCCAAAAAACTGCCATAAAACAGAAGTCAATGTAGAAGTAGTTGTACCATAATAACCATTTAATATAAGATACATTTGATCTAATGTCGATGTATTTTTACTAATAATAATTTTCCCATTCCACCCTAAGGGGGTAGATGATGTTCCAGTTGAACCTGTATTAAAACCAGTAATTTTATATTGATTAGCTATAGAACCATCTGTAGTTGATAATTTTAATAGATACGGGCTAATTGGATCCGTGCTACTAAGTATTCCTGTACTATTACCATGAACTAATACAGAAAGATATCCTCCTGTGCTATCAATAGCTAAAGAAGGTTGTGAATATGATGCAGTATATAAAACGTTTGCATTAAAATTCCAATTTATAAAATAGCTAGCCTGCCAATTTACTGTACTTAAATCAGAAGTAATGCTGGTAACCCATAGAGTACCAGCATTACCTCTAGTACCGGCAAAATATATGTTTGTAGAAACAGGGTCTGATAACATATCTAGTATATACAAATATGTATTAGCCGGATAAGTGTCCCCTATTTCTACTTTAGCTACTTGATTACCTAATTTATCAAACTTTAATATGAATGCACCGTGATTAGGTGATGTTCTACTTCCTGCTACATAATAGTTAGAATAATTATCTAATGCAGAAGCAGTTAAATATGTGTTACCATGAGGTAATGCAGTAGTTGTATTTGCATTGTATATACCTGCAACGAAACTATTCCCTAATTGATTCTTATATTGAATATAGGAATCTATCATATAATAAGACATTTAATTTCTCGTAAAGTAAATAGTAACTTTTAAACCAGCTGCTCCTGATCCTGCTGCAGTTACAGAAAATACTAATACGGTATCATCGTTTATTGTAGAAGTACCAGTGCCAGACATAGAGGCAGGACCTACGTTAGTTACAGTACCTGATGCTAAAGAAGGTTGTGAAGAGAAAATAGAGGTTCCTCCTGCAGTTATATTAACAGTAGTAGAAGATGTTCCGGATGTAACCAGATTAGTTCTTACATAAGGTGAAGTTAATGTTAATGCGTATGGAACTCTTACAGTCAATTTTGTACCAGTAGTTAAAGCTGTAGTTTCATCTGAAAGAGCATATGTAATTGTCTCTATAACATTAGATTTAACTGCAGTACTAATATAACTATTAGATACAAAAGCATTTATTGCATAAGCATTCGATACCCCAGACCCAGATAATTGTGTTTGAAGATAAGCATTAGATGCAGGAACATATGTGTTAAAAAAATTATTAGAAACTAAATTTGCAACTGCATAGGCGTTAGATACTAATGCTACTGCATAAGAATTTGAAACATAATTTGCTCTTACATATGTATTACTAGTAAATGCAGTAGTTGCATATGCATTAGAAGTAGGAACATATGTATTAAAATATGCATTAGAAGTAGGAACATATGTATTAAAATATGCATTAGATACTAATGCTACTGCGTACGCATTGGATACAAGAGTTCCCGTTAATGATGTAATAAATGCATTGGAAGTAGGAACATATGTATTAAAATATGCATTAGATAAAAGAGCGTTTGTTACATAAGAATTAGATACAAAAGTTACAGCATATGCATTAGAGACCCAATTGGTTCCAAAATAAGCATTTGATACTAATGCATTTGTTACATAAGCATTTGATACGCCAGCGCCAGATAATTGTGTTTGAAGATAAGCATTAGATGTAGGGACATATGTGTTAAAAAAATTATTAGAAACTAAATTTGCAACTGCATAAGAATTAGATACAAAAGTTACAGCATATGCATTAGAGACCCAATTGGTTCCAAAATAAGCATTTGATACTAATGCATTTGTTACATAAGAATTAGATGCTCCAGCACCAGATAACTGTGATTGAAGATATGCATTTGAAGGTAATATATTTCCATTAATAGCAAAAGAAGTTGCATTAATAGTAGTATTTGTAGTACTACTTCCTACAGTTATAAATCCATTTGATATAGAAGTGGTAGTAATACTGCCATTAGAGCCATATGCAATAAAATTAGGTGTTTGAATATAGTTAGAAGAAACAGTTCTAAAGAAAGCGTTACCATTGTTAATAGCGCCACTAATTAAATTATTATTTGCTACAGGAAATTGATTTATTGTTGTGGAGGATAGTGTAGGAGATCCTGTAGTTGATAATGCAGAACCTGTAATAGAATCATTAAATGTACTTGATTGGAAGTTCAACACTAATTAAATTATTATTTGCTACAGGAAATTGATTTATTGTTGTGGAGGATAGTGTAGGAGATCCTGTAGTTGATAATGCAGAACCTGTAATAGAATCATTAAATGTACTTGATTGGAAGTTCANCAATGCAGTTCCTGGAGGAGCATTTAATGGTCCAGTTGGAGGAACAAAACCGTTAATAGAATAAATGTTGTTGTTACTAATAATTCTAATATTAGAATAAGAAGCATTTGAAAGATTATACAAACCACTTATTGTATAGGGATAAGAAGTACCAAAGCTAGAAAATCCAGGAGTCGTATTTAAATCGTATACTGTTCCGTTAATAGCCCAATACATATCATTATTTTGGCCTATCCAAGCCATATGATACCACACACCAGTAGTTAAAGATAGGTTAGGTAATGTCCAAGTGCCAGCAGAATAATTTCCCTGACCTGAAGCCATGGCTGTAGTGTTAGCATAGAACCAATAACTTCCTGGACGTCCTCCGCCACCAGTATCATCATAATAGAGCGGTGTCATGGTTGATGTAGTTGAAAGAGTATTAAATTTAATAAAGAATTCAATTACGAAACCATAACCATTACCACAAGCAAGAGTAGATGCTGTTCCAGAACCTATTCCAATATATTGAGAAGAATTTAAAGTCGTAGCATATGTAGTAAAGCTATTTGTTGCTAATGTCATTGCATTAGAAGTAAATATATAATTTTGAGAAGTAATTGTTGATGTATTAGATATTACAACATTACTTTTAAATGTAGATATTGCATTCACAGTTAAATTTGCATTAAATGTGCTAATACTATTAGCAACAAAAGTATTAACAGAAATTGATTGCCCGTTGGAAAACCCACCAACACTGCTAGTATTGTTAGCCCAAAATACGCCAGTACCATTAGAAGTTAATACTTGACCATAGCTACCATTAGAATTATTAGCTGTTATACCGCTGTTTAATATTACTAAATTATTAGTAGTTAGACTTACAAAAGAAGCTGCGCCATTTACAATACTGGCAGTAGTAGAAGATACTGTAGTTCCAGGAATATAAATAGTTTCTGCTGATATTGCAGGAGAACCTGCTGTAGTTATTGAACCTCCAGTACCATAATTTGTATACGAGTTATCAACTAAAGTTAAAACATATGTTCCAGAAATAGCAGTTAAAGGACCGGTAGGAGGTGTAAACCCAGCAGTATTATAAACACTCGAACCTGTTACTATTCTAATATTAGAATAATACGCACCACCTGAAGATGATCCTGCAAAAGTAGTCCATCCAGCATTCCAAGGATCTGTATTTGTAGCATTAATGTTAAGATTTGTTACTACACCATTTACAGCAAAATAAGTCGTTGTACCTGAACCTATATAAGCAATATGGTACCAGGTATTATTTTGTAAATTTAATCCTGAAGCAGTACCACTGCTTCCGTAACCAATGTCGGATACATTTAACGCAGTAGTATTAGCATTAAATTGTAAATTACCAGGTCCGGATTGTAGTCCATAAGAAGTAAGAGCACCCGTAGAAAGTGATTTAAATTTTATGAAAAATTCTACGCAGAACCCAGTAGAACTTAATAGTGCTACTGCAGGTACTTGAATACCAGTAGAAGACCAAGACGAGTTAATATTTGCAGAATATCCACTGAAAGACAAAGTGGTGGTAGCAGTTCTTGTAATATACAATGACGGTGTTGTTACATATGTACCAGATATCGCAGTATTAACTGTAGTATTACCTGCAGATATTGAAATACCATTTGCTATGAATACGTTAGAGTTAAATGTTACGTTTCCATTTATTCCAGAAGATACAATTAAATTATTTGTAGTTAAAGAAGTAGTTGTTATTGAACCGTTGGATGCAAAAATAGAAGGAACTGTACCTGTATTAACACTTATTGTATCTGATACTAAAGAAGGAGATCCTGAAGTATTAATTGTTATATTACTACCACTGTTATCAATAAATGTGCTATTTTGAAGAGTTAATACATAAGTTCCTGATATAGCAGTTAAAGGGAGTGTTGGAGGCACAAACCCGGAAACACTATAAACATTAGAACCGGTAACAGTTCTAAAATTAGAAATTACTGTATTACCTTGTAAATTGCCCCATCCATTCCATGAACCGCTATTATTATGTCCTCCAGCTCTACTAAGATTAGTTACAACCCCATTTAATGCAAAATAAGTGCTACCACTATAACCAATATAGGCCATATGATACCAAACATTAGATAATAATTTAACCGGGATACTATAAGAGCTGTATCCTTGATCTGCAAATGTAATAGTAGAAGTATTAGCATATACCCCAAGCGCAGCTATGCCATTATCAGTAATAACAGTTTGAGTTTGATCTGCTGGAAAAGTACCAAATTTAATAAAAAATTCTACTGCATATCCACTTGAACTATTAAGAGAAGTTTTAGTCCAACTTATAGATTTAGGAGTAGTAGTATCTAATGTAGTTGAGTAAGAAGTGAACGGAACTAGTACATTACCGCCAGAAATACTTACTGCATTAGCATATACGCCATTAGCTTGAAAATCTGCATATTTAAAAGTAGGATCGTTTAAATCTAAATATTGAGAATTTTGAGGCTCAGGTAGATAATTTTCAAATACTTTCCATCGACCGTTATTATGATCTCTAAAGAACCCTGTATGGTGGTAAATACCATCATTATAATTTGCAGCAAAACCAATATCAGGGTTAGAAAACTCACTATTAGAGTTTAGATATATCATATTATCGACGATATCTAAATTGTTAGCAGCAAATGTAGTTACGTTGCCTGTAATATATACGTTACCGTTGATATAAAGACTATTTCCGATAGTAAGTGATTGGGTAGTTTTATTAAATGTTAATCCAGAGGTAGCATTATAGGAACCTCCATCATTAAATATAACTTGTTGATCTGATCCAGGGGCTACTCTTACCAAAGAAGCTGCATATGTGTTAGAAGTATAGGTAGTAGAATTATATGCATTAGAAGCAAGTACACTACCATTAATTGTAACTGACGAACTATTAACATATGTATTAACCGTAGAGTTACCTACAGACATAAATCCATTTGCTATATTTAATAATGAACCTACAGTTACTGTATTAGAACTTAATGATTGAACGTTAGCAACACCGTATATAATTGAACCAGCAGATGAAGTTATAGAACCTAAAGATACAATATCAGAAAGAAGTACTGGACCACCAGTAGTTGATATTGTGTTATTTAACCCGCTATTATCTATAAATGTGCTATTTTGTAAAGTTAGTATTTTAGTATTGCTAATGGGTGCTAAAGGAGAAATAGGAGGAGTAAAACCGCTAACATTATAAACATCGTTGTTAGAGACAACTCTAAAATTAGAATAAGTAGCAGGACCTTTTAAATTATTAAAAGTCCAAATGCCATTACCAAAATGACCACCTGCACCACCAAGATTAGTTACTACCCCGTTTAATGCAAAATAAGTTGCACCGTTTTTACCAATATAAGCAAAATGATACCAAACGTTATTTTGAAGATTTAATCCAGAAACTGAACCGTACACTGAATACCCTTGATCTGCAAATGAAACTGTTGATGTATTTGCAGATATTCCTAAACCAGCTGTTCCGTTATCTGTAATAGTCTGTTGAGAAGATGTAGTAGGAAGTGAAGAAAATTTTACAAAAAATTCTACTGTATAGCCTGCTCCAGCAGCGCTGTTTAAAGGATAAGTACCAGCGGTTGTTACTGCATAACTAGAAGTAGTTAATGCAGTTGAATATGTAGAAAATGGATTATTACCATAAGTAACAAAATATAAATTTGAAGATGTAATACCACTCAAAGAAAGTACACTGCCTCCAATACCAAAAGCAGTACTATTAATAGTGGTATTTACTGTACTGTTACCAACTAAAATAGTGGTAGAAGAGTTAGCATAAACATTTGCATTAAATGTAGTAATACTATTAGCAATAAATGTATTAACGTAGATAGATTGCCCGTTTGAAAATCCGCTTGCAGAACCTGTATATCCAATTGCTGCATATGCGCCTGCAATACCTTGTGATCCAGTATATCCTAGTGATCCTACAAACCCTACTACACCTTGAGATCCAGTATAACCAATATTACCTTGAGAACCTGAGTATCCTAGACTTCCTATAGAACCTACAAAACCTACTGATCCTGTAAATCCTACTGATCCGGTATAACCATCTCGTCCTACAACCCCATCGACACCTTGAGAACCTACATAACCAACAGAACCTGTATAACCTAAAGCAGCATACTGACCAGGAACACCTTGAGATCCAGTATAACCTATATCACCCTTAGATCCAGTATAACCTATATCACCCTTAGATCCAGTATATCCTGTAATTCCTTGACTTCCGGTATAACCAATTCCTCTAGAACCATCATATCCTATTACACCTTGTGACCCAACATATCCTGTAATTCCTTGACTTCCGGTATAACCTGTAGGACCAGAATACAAAACCCAACTTCCAGTATCTGGAGGAGAACTCTGACGATTAGCGGTAGCAAAATACATTTGGTCGCCAAAGGTAGTAACATCACCTACGTAATAAAATACATTGGTGTCCCATGTACCTCTATAATTTGCACCTCTAGATCCTGTATATCCAAAAGAGCCCCAGTACCCTACAGGGCCTTGTGATCCTGCATATCCTTGATTTCCATTAAGACCAGCAGACCCTGTAAACCCTGTACCTTGTGAGCCAGTGAATCCTACAGCTGCATACGCACCTGTAGATCCAGTAAATCCCTGTGATCCAGAATAACCTATAGTTGTAGATACTGCAAACCAATAAGGGCCAGATGCGTTCCATTGCCAGGATTTATTCTGGAAAGTGTAGATAGTACCATCGGCAGGGTTTGTAGGAAAATCTATTTCTGACATATTTTATACTTTAGTTGAGGTTATTATATATTTATTATGGGTGATTACTGTCTTGAGAAACAACGCTAGATGCTCCATATGTACTTATTGATAACCCTGTATCTTCTTGAAAAATATTAGTAGATGGCATATTCATTAAGAATGTATCATAGATATCAACGTTATTAGGATCAGTTGAAGGTGTAAAATCACTAGTATATCTTGCAGTTGTAGATATTCTTAAATTAGTTACACTTCCTTTAAACCAGTAAGGGTAAGAAGAATAGTTAAACCCAACATGTAAAAGTGAATTATCATAAAAATATGCAGAAGATATAGTTGATAAAGAATTACCGTTTAAGTATCCTCTTAAAGTGTGATCTGAAGTAGTGTATACCATAGCTACATGGTACCACTGGTTGAGTGAACTTCCATTTAAATTAATTGGAAATTGATAATCCGTAGATATTCTTTGGTTTCTTAGTGTTAAGGAAGTCCAACTAGATGCTGATGGTCCTTGCAATTTAAATTCCCAACCCGGGCCTGGGCTTGAACTACCAGTATGGGTACTCATTATAACCATGTTATAAAATCCATCAGAATAACTAAACCACTTAGGATATATCCAAGCTTCAATAGTAAAGTCACTTAAAGTATTTGAAGGAATAAATCCTCCTGATCGTGAAGTATAAAAGTAACCTGCACCTAAAGTTCTATCAGAATTGCCAACATAAAGATCATTTAATAAGACGCTACCGTAAGTTGCTACTGGAGGTGTATAAGCTGGAGAATAAGGTATTGAAGTTATAGCATTAAAAACGCTCATTAAGAGACACCACCACCAGAAATAACGAATTTATTAGTATCAACACATATAACTACCGCTATACCGTTTACACCTACAGATCTATTTCCTGTCTGCGTAGAGTTTACTAAGTACATTGTTATACCGCTGCCTTCTACTACCGTTAAAGCAGTAGTTTGACTATTGTTATATATAGTGATTGTTTGGCCTGGGGAAAATACACCAGAAGGCACAGTAACAAATGAAGATGTATTAATTATTTTACCATCATCTGATGCTTGTAAAGTATAAGAGTCACTCTGAGAAGAAGATGTTAGCGATGTAGCTTTAGAACCAACATAGCCAGTTGAACCTGTGTACCCTACTGCTCCTGCAAATCCGCTTGCTGCTAGCTCAACCCATTGATAAGAACTGCCATCATTAGTCCAGACTAATTCTATACCTTGATTTGAGACATACCATCTATCACCTACTGCAGGATTAGAAGGAGCAGTATCACTTGCAATGTAAGAACTCTCACCCATAGATCCAGTAAACCCAAGAGAGCCAGTATAACCTAATATGCCCTGTGAACCTACATAGCCTGCACCAGTAGAACCAGTATAGCCAAGAGAACCATCATATCCTAT
>TBL_comb47_HYPODRAFT_10003876_pt1 | contig 17465 bp, 9 predicted proteins | sample TroBogypolimnion_40_FD_10682 | JGI IMG/M metagenome (IMG submission 10682)
GAAACCAACGTGCAGTGCTCAATTGAGTACTCATACCGTATGCCCCATATCCTATAACTAAGAGTCCCTTCGATACAGCACCGCGTTGAACAAGAATATACGGAACACGGCGCGCAGTGAATCTCCGTGAAGCCATTGCGTACGAAGGCAACAGTGGAATTACAGGTTTCTCCTTTTCAATCTGAATAGAGACTCGCCCAGTTCCAGGAATTGTAAGGATAAGTGGAGCATCCTCAACTAAGTCATTAAACTGAATTTGATAGAGACCACGGAGATGCAATCTCGGTTCATGCACTCCACATTTCCAAAGAGAGCGTTCGCCATGCATACGACTAACAAGAAGTCCCCGTCCAACAGAAATGCTCTCTGGCGTTCCCCTGGGCAACTTCCATTTTGCGAGAGTTCCGTGGCCTTGCCAACGGTCTGTTCCACGACCCACTGTCGCTAGATAATTACGGCCCTGTCCAAGCACAAAGAAGCCCTGAAGTCCAAGAGTTCGTAGACCTCCGCGCTCAATCAGAAAGGCCTCCTGAAGTCCAGAATTTTCACGAACCATATAGCCACCCCGCACTAACCCCAAATTCCAGCGAGGATTCTGTTCTTCATAGATAACTTTGCGGTCGCCACCGGTGGCAGCATCTACACTTACAAGTCGATAGTACCAGAGTGACTTCTTCGCTTCAAGAAAATAGCAACGCCCATGAAGCACAAGAACATGTGGACCGGCACCTTTATGAGTCCAGACCGGTTCCTTTGAACTGTACTTCCAATAGGATATCTCATAGGCCTCGGCGCCCTTTCCAGAATCGGTGACTTCCCATACATTATTGTTACATATAGCAATATCTCGTGCAGACCGGAGACTTGTGAGATCTGTTTTCCATTCAATCGCCATTTGAGTAATGATGGTAAACTCAACCTTTCCAAGGGTTGTACTTTCGCGTTTTTCAAGTGAACCTGCATAGACCAATTCCTTTAGGAGATTCTCTTTTTCACTCGGAACTATTAGAGTTTTACATGCATCCTGAAATCGTTTGCCCTCATTACGTAGTACAGTGTTCCAACGTGACCCCCTCATTGTCTCCATCCATGCCAATGGATCGGACCATTTTAAAAATCCAATGTCTCGAACTTCAGACATCGTGCGCCTAAACGCTCTACTTGATTGTGCGATAGATGTCTGTGGAAGTTACTCTTGTTTACAATCGCTCCAATCCTTTCGGAATTGCGGAAGATTCGAAGGTGATTGAGGGACTTCTTAAGGAGATGGGCACAGATTTTGCTCCTGCACGTCATGTAGACCGTCTTGAGCCGCCGATGCCGATGGATGTCTGTATTCATCTTGAGATGCCGTGTACAACTTGGATGCCGTGGGCGCGTGTAAATATTCTCATGGTGAATCCTGAGTGGTGGGTGCCCGCATGGGACTGTCTCCTTCCTCGGTTTGATGCGGTCTATGTAAAGACTGAGGGCATCGCCAATCTTGAGAAGGCGACGTTTGTTCCGTGGCGACCGGCTGTGACTCCTGCGGCCTTTCCAGGCTCCCAGTCAACAAATCTTGCGGATGGATGTCTCTGGCTTCTGGGCGGTTCAGCGAACAAGCGTGCTGCAGCGACTGCTTTACTGCCGTACTGGACAGCTGAGATGCCGAAACTGGAGGTCTATACGACGAGCCCCCTGGATGTGACCGGCCTTGCTCCCAATGTAACTGTGTATGTAAAGGACCTGGATGAACCTACGCGCCGTCGTCTTCAGTCTTTTTATCCTGTTCATCTTGCTGTGAGTCAATCTGAAGGATTTGGTCTTGCCGCTGTAGAAGCCGAGGCTGCGGGGGCCTATGTGATTGTAAATACGATTCCTGCCTACAAGACGGCATTTAGTTCATGTGCGCATGTCGGTTGGATTCACACACCAACGACTTTGTCGCCGACCTATACTCGTGCAGAGTTTGCTGATCTGAGCGGAGGTCTTCTTACAGCGACCAAGGACCTCGGTGCCATTTTTGCCCATCTTCATAGCGTAGATTTTGCCGAGATTCGTCTTGAGCAGAAGCGCGCTGCAGTGGCTCGTGCGGCCAATTTTAAGAATACGATGGTTCCTCTTCTGAAGCAGCTTGTTCTCGATGTACGGGCTCTTAAGAAGGCTTCAAAGCAAGTGCTTCCTCCAGCACTTCCTTTTGATTCGTGTCCTGAGATTAGTATTGTAACGCTTACACGGAACCGCCGTAAGTTTATTGACCTAGCCTTTCACAATATTCTGATGTGTGACTATCCGAAGGATAAGATTGAGTGGGTAATTGTAGATGATAGTGATGACCCTGGCGAGAGCGTATCCGATAAAATCAATCAATTTGCCAATCGTGCGCCTGTAGCACGCGTAGTCTATGTGCCATTGAATCAAACCTTTACAATTGGTGGAAAGCGAAATATTGGTGTAGAGCGTGCTACGAACAGTATTATTATGTTCATGGATGATGATGACCACTACCCTGCAACCTCGTTCCGTCGCCGTGTCTCCTGGCTCACTCTGCACCCTTGGAAGCCGAAGGCCGTTGCGTGCTCAACAATTGCATGCTATGATCTTGTGAAGGGTGTCAGTGCAGTGAATACACCGCCGTGGGAACTTTCACCTGCTCAGAGAATCTCAGAGGCGACACTCGTTTTCTACAAGAGTTTCTGGGAAGATAAGCGCTTCCCTTTTACAAATGTATCTGAGGGACAGGGATTCCTGGAGGGTCGTGAAGGAGATCTTCTAGATATTCCTCCGCAGCAGATTCTTGTAGCTTTTAGTCATCAGGGAAATTCAAGCGGGCGTCGTATTCCTGCTGCCGCGGATATGAAGCCTGGTTGTTTTTGGAATTTTCCGAAGGAGTATCTTGTCTGGATTCACAAGATGGCGGGAGTTGAAGTGGAGGAGGAGCCAATTAAGATCCAGACTTAAGTGTTCGCCTTTTAGAGCGATTACGGCGTTTGCGTGAACCACCTCTAACCATCTGTGCCATTTGAGGCATCATGGTCGGCATTTGAGGCACTTTTGGCATACCAGGAATTTCCGCAACAGTGGGTATCTGAGGGACGGCTGGCATTTGTGGCATAGTTGGCATCTGGGGCATACCAGGAATTGCCGCAACAGTGGGTATCTGAGGGACGGCTGGCATTGTAGGCATTTGTGGAACTGTTGGCATCTGGGGCATACCAGGAATTGCCGCAACAGTAGGCATTTGAGGCACGGCTGGCATTTGTGGCATTGTAGGCATACCAGGAATTGCCGCAACAGTAGGCAATGTAATCTCAGGCTTCACAAACTCCGTCGCAGATTCTGCAAGTGACTTCGAAACACCACCACATGTCTCCTCAACATCTTCGGGCGTCGTAGGAAGATTCATTAAATCCAAGACAAGTCGCAACGGTGGATTGGCAATCATGGGCTCAATAATCTGCCGCATCTCCGTTGAACAGGCAATTTCAGGAATACGAATCATCATCTGTAAATTCTGTATATCATCGAGACTCGGCACGCCCGCTTCAGACAAATGCTTCATCTTCACCTCTACACCAGCCGTCGCAGCCGCCTGTTGTACTTGTGCTCCTGCTGCATCCATTTTCTGATTAAACTCAACAACGGATTGACGAATCTTATCAAAAAACTCCTCCATAGATGCACGAAGCGCATCAGGCGCAAAGGTGGCAAACATCCAGAGTACAGAACCAATAAGGAGCGACTTCGTTGACCTGTAGATATTCAGACTCAGTTGACGCCGTAGATCAGGCGATACAAGTTCCGCCAGATTTACAAAAAAACGGCCAGCTACACTGATTCCCATTCCAGTCTTGTTAAAAAGTCCCATCAAACTCAACATGGCCTGCTTGAAATTTCCCCGAATCGTGTCGAGAACAAATTGTAGAAGCGAAGTGATGAATCGAAACGTCGAACTATCTCCAGGAAGTACAGTCAACCAGAGACGCAGCATCTCAACTGCGTATGATGCGAGAGGAAGTATTGTGCGACGCGGAATAACATATGGAATCGGCGGAATCACAGGAGGAACAGATACGATGCCGCGAATATCAGGACCCGATTGAACTGCTTGGACAACACCGAGTGCATCTGAAATCTCCTTCCATTGAACATCGTAGTCAGTAAGTTTATTCTGCAAGGCAAAATATGCGGCATCTAGACTGACATCCTTCGGATCAATTTGCATTCCAGCAGGCATTGCAAAGTTAGGGGTCGGAATAATCGGTGGAAAGTCTGCAGGCAATGCACCGCCTTTCTGTACATGGCCAAGGTCGTGGGACTTCAGATACTCGGCCATTGTACCAAACGATTCTTCTACAAATTTTCCTTCAGAATCAGAAAAGAGCGGTCCATCTTTTCCCTGCAGCCCACTCGCCCAACCCTCCTGTCCATTTGAATGTCTCCAGGCATAAAAAANGGAACAGATTGCCTCAAATGTTTTGTAGATATGGTCGGGAACTGAATCTGGATTTTTTTCAACTTCTTGTGCGGCCTCTTCTAATAATGCGGACAGTTGCTGTCTGCTCTTTTTCTTATCGGCCATCCTACAGTAGAATCACTTATTTCCTTAGGACGAGCATGTAACGCAGCCCTTTGCCTGCTCCTCCTCATACTCCTTGGCCAACTGCGCAAGCCGAGCAGCACGAGCCGCCTTCTTTTCAGCTTCAGTCGGCTGGGCAATAGGGCTCTCCTCCTCATCAGATGACTCATAGGCGACACTTCCGCCTTCATCTGACATCTGCTGGCTCACACCACTGCTTGAAATTGCAGCAAGCAGTCGAGGATCCACAGTGAACTTCTGGGCGGATACAGGCGCCTTCGTGCGCAGATAGTAGCAACCCGTCTTCAGACCCTTCTTCCATGAATAGAAGTGCATCGAGGTCAGCTTTGAATAGGTGGGGTCCGCTACGAATAGATTCAAACTCTGCGACTGGCAGATAAACGCGCCGCGCACCGCTGCCATGTCAATGAGCGTCCTCTGCTTGAGCTCCCATGAAGTCTTATAGATCGGCTTAATTTCATCAGGAATCTCAGCAATCTCCTGAACGGAACCGTTCATGGCAACAATCTTCTGCTTGAGTGACTCAGACCAGATGCCACGCTCCATGAGTTCCCGCATCAGATGCTTATTGACAATGACGAACTCCCCTGCAAGAGTGCGACGAGTATAGATATTTGTAGTAAATGGCTCAAAGCACTCATTGTAGCCGAGAATCTGTGATGTACTCGCAGTAGGCATCGGCGCAATCAGGAGACTATTACGTAGCCCAGTCGCAGCCCGAGCCCGAAGCCCAGCCCAGTCAAGAGTGCCACGAGTCTCTGTAATAGGAGTAATGCCCCAGAGATCAGGCTGCAGGCGACCCTGGCTCGCAGGCGAACCAGCGAAGGTTTCATAAGAACCCTCGCGCACTGCGATGGCAGCAGACTCGTCCACTGCGGCATAATACATGTATTCAAAGATCAGCTGATTCACTTCCTCGGCCGCCGCGTCATCCCATGCAAGCTTCAGCATAGCAAACACATCGGCCAGTCCCTGAATACCAAGACCCACAGGACGATGGCGCATATTGCTGCGCTCAGTCTCAGGCGTCGGATAATAATTAATATCAATGACCCGATTCAGATTACGAATGGCCACACGCGTGGCATTCATGAGAGCTTGATAGTCATAGGCCGGCTTTCCGCTTGCATCCTTCACTACAAAGGCCGGCAGCGCAAGGGATGCCAAATTGCAGACGGCCGTCTCGGTGGGCGATGAGTATTCAATAATCTCTGTACAGAGATTGGATGACTTAATCGTGCCCAGATTCTGCTGGTTTGACTTGCGATTGCAGGCATCCTTGAAGAGAATATACGGCGTACCCGTCTCCATCTGGGAGTCCAGCATGCTGAACCAGAGCTTCTGCGCGCTGACTTGCTTGCGGCCACGGCCCTCGCGCTCATAGCGAGTGTAGAGTTCATTAAACTTGTCGCCCCAGACCTCGGCGAGTCCAGGCGCCTCATTGGGACAGAAGAGCGTCCACATACCATCCGCCTCTACGCGCTCCATAAAGAGGTCAGAAATCCAGAGCGCATAGAAGAGGTCGCGAGCACGCTCCTCCTCTGAGCCTGTGTTGAGCTTCATCTTAAGAAAGTCCTCAATATCTGCATGCCACGGCTCCAGATAGATAGCAAAGGAGCCGTTGCGCTTGCCACCACCATTGTGAGCAATTCCTAGATGCGCAACTGTGTAATCATGAGGTCCATCAATCTCAAAATCATGGAGAATACCAGTGTAGGTTGTCTCAGTAATCTCCTGGATTCGAGAATAGATAGAATTGCCATCGCGCAGATAGAACATATACTCTCCAGTTGGTGCAGTGGGAAACATCTCCAGAATATCGGGTGTCCTGGGAACACGAAGTACAATTGTGGGTAGTTGAGTCATAATATCACTGCGCGTGGTTGAAAGATTGCCTACACGATTGCGCTCATACCCAGAACAGAGAGCACCCATGCGAAGAAGCATATACCGAATAGCCTCAATGAGAGGATACGAAGAGACTTCAATACTGAGTTCCTTTGTTCCAATACATCCGTCGGTCTCAATAATACCTCGCAGAATCTGCTTGACCTTTGATACGGGCAGATGAAGGAAATTGGGGTCTACATGCTTCTGCTTGTTCTCATTATAGAACTGAGCACGAACAAACTTAAATCCAGGAGATGCTGTTGACCACTGAATCCTCTGCGTACTATTTTCCGTGTAAATATTTGCATGTACTCCGCGATTATTTAGATACTCAATGACAAATGCGGCAGTTTCCTTCTTTGTTGTTGTATTCAAACAGACATAGGATGCTTGCGAAGAACTATGACCATCTCCAAGCATGATGCCATAGAAGCGGCAGTCCTCCTCAGTTAGAGTTTGAATATCACACTCGTAGGATGGAATCGGAAAGACTAGAAAGTCACCCTCTACAAGATCCTTTGCATCATAAAACTCAGGCTTTGCATACCCTTTATCAAGACGATTGCGTACTACATCAAAGTTAATACCCTTTGCCTGCCCCTTGAGTGCAAATACCTGATGTTCAGGTGTGCTCCTTACAGGATAGATTCCGTGCTTAAGCTGAATATCAAGCATTGGAACATTCGTGGCATCGTGACGAATGGGAAGGCGGACAGTTTCATAGGAGCCGGTACTTGTCAGAACCTTATCTGAAATCCCAACATCTTCAATGGCCTTTGGACCCGCGAGGGTATAGACAACGGTATCGGGCGTGAAACACTGGTCAACGTAGCGAGCCGTGTTATTAAAGACACGGAGCATCGGTACAAGACCATTGCTCATACCATTCGTACCACGAATGAGGCTGCCACGGGCACGAACATTATGTACATGAAGACCAATTCCACCCGCATACTTGCTGATCGCCGCACAGTCGCTGAGCGTCTTGTAAATCCCTGAAATACTATCATCCGCCATGGACAAAAGGAAACAGGAACTCAACTGCTGTCGCGGCGTGCCAGCATTAAAGAGCGTCGGCGTCGCATGCGTAAATGACTTCGTACTCAGCAAATCATAGGTCTCAAAGGCGCGCGGCAGGTCGCTAGACCAGAGAGCCAGCGCAACTCGCATCCAGAGATGCTGAGGACGCTCCATGATTTTCATCGCAGTGTCCTTCAGCAAATACGAACGCTCGAGTGTCTTAAAACCGAAGTAGTCAAAGAGATAGTCGCGGTCATACTCAATCCGCGCATCAATTTCGGGCCCGTGTGCCTTCACAACCGCAATCAGTTCATCACTAACAATCTGCGTCTTTTCGCCCGTCTTTGGCATTGTCTGATTTGCCAGCGTCAGTACAACCTCAGAAAAGGAGTCCTTTGTCTGCTTGTGATGATTACTAATGGCAATTCGTGACGAAAGAACGCCCCAGTCGGGGTGATTTGTACAGAGACTCGCTGCCACCTGTGCAGTGAGTTCATCTAGTTCAGATGTGCGAACACCATCAATAATCTGAGCTAGAACCTGCTGTGAAAGTACATCTGCATTCACCTGGAGACCCTTGGCGGCCTTGCGGATTCGCTGCAAAACCTTGTCAAAGGAGACCTCCTCGGCAGTACCATTGCGCTTGATGACCTTCATACTATAGGGCATTGTGATTTCTTTGACTTTCCTGGGGCGCGGCCCTTCATTCAAATTTAGGCAGGTCACTTATCAAGTTGTAATAACTCATCATAGGATCTTTTCCGTTGATTTGTTTTTTCAGAGCGAAGAATCTCAAAAATTTTTTCTGAACAACCTAGATACAAAACGGAGTAAAACCACATTTCGGGAGCCGTCGGTTTCAATTCAATAAGTGAAAATTTCGATTTATTTTCAAGTACGAGTGTTTTTAGAATTGTCTGATCTTTTCCCCAAAATATCTCGGCTTTTATGTATCTCTCTATTGTCGACTGGTAGAGTCGATAATATTCAATCCAGAGTTCTTTGGATGCAGCAATCACACCTCCGCCCATTCGAGGTCGATCTTCCCCTCCACCAGGAAAGAATTCACCATTTACTTCTCGTATTACATCATCATTACGTACAAATGACCATACATTTAACGCCATTATACGATTTGTGGGAATTCGACCTGCTCTGGGAAATCCCATGGCAAGTTTTACTAAACGCGGGTCACGAAAAATACCAGCATCTGCCCAAACAAAATCACTGTGACCAAATGGATTCAGTTCAATTGCACGCATTACAAAATGCGATTTTTCATACCAGACTTTGTAGACTTCAGAGGATGTAATAATCTCCTTTTCAGGATCTTTTGTAAAGAGCTCATCCCATACAGTTTGTGGATAGCGTTTATTTGCTTCCCAGTTATCACGAGAAAGTGTGATAATTACCGTTTTATCTTCAAAGTTCCGCCGACATTCTTTTATAAAAGGCACTAGATGCTCTTCTGTAAAAAAAACCAAATAACATGGAATATTCTCTAAAAAAAGACGAATCCATTTCAAATAATCTTGTTTTTTATTTTTAGATGACATTTCATAATAGGCCGATACAACCGTAGCGGGTTTTTCCTTGGAAATAAAATTTCCTTCAGGAAGTATCTGTCGATATCCTAGGCGAATTTGTGTTCGAGGTGCATGTGCTGCCGCCCAAGATGTCATTTAAAAATAAATAGATATTCCAAGATTTATAATTCCGCATTTACACAGTACCGTCAGCGAGCATCTTCTTCTTCATATGCGCCATGAGCTTGCCCTGTGTTAGAATGCGGCTACTGATACACATTGTCTCCAGTTCCTGGAGCAAGAGTTTGTAGGCATACGGAATCTCAATCTGGCTGAAATCCGTTGTGTTGCCGCATCCACGACAAATCCAGATACCATCCTTCGGACTCGCCACGGCAATCAGACCGCAATCACGGCACGACCAGCAACGGAATGCATCCGAACACTCCATGAAGCGCTCCTTGGTGAACTCGGTAATACCGTGCGCCGCAACGCAATCACGCTCCATCTCTCCAAAACGCAAGCCTCCTTCACGCGCCCTGCCCTCTGCTGGCTGGCGAGTGAGCATCACCAGCGGACCCGATGCCCGTGAGTGAAGCTTATCTACAGAGCAGTGCCTGAGTCGCTGGTAGAAGCAAGGGCCAACGAAGATACTTGTCTCCATCTGGCGACCCGTGTAGCCATTGTAGAGAATCTCGTTGCCATAGGGCTCCATGCCGAGTTTGTCGCGCAGCAGATTGGAGAGTCCTTCAAGGGTCACCGTGTTAAATGGAGTGCCATCACCGAGTGCGCCCATTTCGCAGCCAATCTTACCGAGCAGCGTCTCCATCAGCTGCGCAATTGTCATACGGGAAGGAATGCAGTGTGGATTAATAATAATATCCGGTACAATGCCACTCGCGGTCTGGGGCATATCCTCCTGGCGAAGAATCATTCCACAGGTGCCCTTCTGACCGTGGCGTGAACTGAACTTATCTCCAATTTCAGGCGTTCTGTCCTGGCGAACACGTACCTTTGCAAAGGAGTAGCCCTCACCATTTCGGTTCTTAAAGACGCGGTCCACCCAACCAGTCTCATTGTTGCGCATCGTACGAGAGACATCGCGGTACTTTTTAGTTCCAGCAGGTACTACCATTCCTGTAGGTACACGAAGAGGCACCACCTTGCCAATCAGAATATCCTCGGTGTCCACATAGGTATTCTCAGGCACAAAGCCATCACCTCCGAGCTTACTGTAATTTGCATTCTTCATGTGACGAGTAAGAGCAGGATCAGGACTGTCAAAACGCTCCTCCTCACCACTGCTCTGGTTCTTCTTCTCCTCATCCTTGTAGGTGCGGTAGAAGACCGAGCGGAAGAGACCACGTTCAATGGAGCCACGATTAATCATGATGGAGTCCTCCTGATTATAACCTGAGTAGGTCAAAATCGCCACTACAATATTCTGACCGCTTGGCATTGTCTGTGCACCATAGTACTTGCTCATATAGGGACTTACGAGTGGAACCTGTGGATAGCAGAGAACGTGTGCCAATGCATCAAAGCGGTCGCGATAGTTCAGAGCATAGATGCCCATGGCCTGCTTACCCATCGCACACTGATACGAATTACGGGGCGACTGGTTGTGATCAGGGAACGGAATATTCGAAGCGAGAGACCCAAGCACCGTCGACGGATGAATCTCCGCATGTGTGTGGCTACTATCGGGCTTCGAAGCATCCTCTGTACTCATGGAAATAAAGGCACCCTCCGTCTCACCGGCATCGAGATACTCAATCAGATGGCGACCACCAGGCGACTCCCAGAGAATCACATCCTCCCAGGTCTGAAGGGAGCGAATCTGTGCAAGGAGCTGGCCGCTCTTATCTGCGGCAACTTCACGGAGAGCACCTGCAAAGAAGAGGGGACGCAGCATACGACCGGCCTCCGTGGTAATCCACACTTCGCGCATAGCGGGGCGCCAGATGATGCCTGTCTGGAGATGAATCATGCCACAGCGCTTTGCCTTACGCAACGCGCTAATTGTTGATGCGGTATTCTCAATATTTAGAAGTCCAATCCAGGCACCATTCAGGAAGACACGAGTGAAGAGATGCTTCTCCTCGGGGGTACTATCAGCAAGACGAATGAGTGTACCGAGCTTCTTGAAGTAGGCGCGGACAGAGCGCGGATTGCTGTAGATACCGACAATTGCCGTTGTGCTCATATTCTTCACTACACCTACAGAGTGACCCTCTGGCGTCTCTGAAGGACAGATATAGCCCCACTGCGTATTGTGCAACTTACGCGGCGGAATGAGTTTGCCCGTCTTTTCAATCGGCGTTGATACGCGGCGCAAGTGTGAGATGCCACTGATATAGTTCAGGCGGTTGAGTACCTGGCTGACACCGACCTTTGTAGGACCACCGACCTTTGCGGAACCGAAGTTGCCCGTGGCAAGACTCGTCTTCAGACCCACTTCAATAATGGTGCTCTTAATCACCTTGTAGATATTGCTGATGTTCAGAATATCTTCAAAGTTCCCTGACGCACGCCAGGAACCACTATGAATCTCACGGCCGAGGCTCGTGCGAATGTCCTTCACCATCTTCGTAGCGAAGAAAGTGCGGAAGAGATTTGCTAGAAGGAAACCAGGCAAGTCAACGCGCTTGTTCGGATAGGAATCACGATCATCATTCTGAATGCGTGCCGTGTAGACCCAGAGCAGTTTGCGCGTCATGTGGCCAAGCAGACACGCCTTCTCATATTCAATGTTCGGATCAGGCCCATCACGACCACCTACATGAGGGAAGAGTTCCTCCGCAAGAACATCCTTCACATTCAGAGGACGATGGCTGCGCGATGACCAACTCTGGATGTGTGTGCTGAGCCAATCGAGTGCCTGCTGTTGCGTGAAGACACCTGAGGCCGCACACTCTGCAATGGACTCATCGAAAATCGCATCGAACGCAGGCTCACCCTTCGGACCGATAATCAGATTGTAGATATCCTTGTCTGCGGTGACTCCAAGCGCACGGAAGAGAATCCAGAGTGGAATCTCAGTCTTCACGCGAGGAATCGTGGCACGGAGCAGAAGAATCTGTGGATTCTTCGGGTGATACATGATTTTTACGGCATTGTTCTTCGGCACCTGGTCATTATCGGGACCAATGGCCTTAATTTCAATGACCTCCGCCTCCTTGACAGGATTGCGGTTGTTACGAAAGACGAAAGGACGATTTTCCGACATGCGCTCCTGGCTGATAATAACACGCTCACCTCCCTGAATGATGAAATAGCCACCGAGGTCCTCGGCACACTCTCCAATCGATGAAGGGTGAAGATGCTTCTGGTCATTCAAGTGGCAGAACTTGGAGCCGACCATCACAGGAATCTTACCAAGATGTACATTAGGGAAGAGACGCTCACGCACCTCCTTGGTTCCGCCCTTCGTATTATCGATAAAGGTCGTGGTAACCCGAACATCTACGAAGAGGGGTGAAGCATAGGTCAAATTGCGCATACGAGCATCATTCGGCATCATTGGAAGAACAGCACCGTTATTCTCAAAGATGGTCGGCTTACGCAGACTCGGATTCTCAAACTCCAGCATCACCTCATACTCACGATTTACTGGAGCAAGAGGTTCTAGATGCGCAGCGGCCTCAACCCCCATTAGCGCATTTGCTGCGGAGGTTGAGAGACCAGTCGCCGATGCAAGAGCCGAGCGAGGTCCACTCAGAGGAATCTCGGGACTACCTCGCACAATCAGAGGATTCACCATCGTTGTAATCTCAGGAATATCAATCTCCATGAAGTGATTGAATGACTCAATCTGGTGGCTGATAATTTGACGGCCGTCTGACTGCTTGAAGTACAGGTCCAGAATATCTTTGTAAGATGGCAATTGTGGAGCCTGCATATTTTTTTGAATGGAAAGGGCAGAAAGGGATGAATCAAATTTACTAGTATTCATAGAAATCCCTAAAGAATTATACGGGGCTGTTTTAGGCTACTGAAATTTGAAATAAATGTGTACTTCTATACAAAACTAAGATGAGTACCATAAAGTCAAAGGTAATTCAAAAGAAGATTTATAAAATTGCCCTTCCACCCCCTATTCCAGTTAGTCTACCCGTTCTAAATCCAATTCTTCATACATATGCAGATAAATCAACACTTATTAAGATAAATTCAAAAGAACTATCAAAAATTCCTATTTGGTGTGGACAAAGGACACTAGATGAAGGTCATAAGGCACGTATTCAAAAAGATATAAAGGATAATATTATTCTTCTGGATGGGTCTCTATATCATCTAGTTACCTATCCTTCAGAGGAGGATGGTTCATTTCAGCAATTTATCATTGATGGACAGCATCGAGCCTCAATTCTTCACGAATATTATGAACAAAATCCATTAGGTACTACATTTTCCGTACTCGTAAAGGAGAAACTGTGTAGTTCACATGCTGAAGCCGTTCAGTATTTCAAAGTTCTAAATACAACAAAGGCAATTGAATGGAGAGAAGATCCTAAATTGATTGCAAGCACGTATTTGAATGCTCTAATTAAGGAATTTCCACCAAATCTGTTTCGGTCAGTTAAGACAAAGCGCCCTCGTATTCATGTTGATAAACTTCATGCAGCCATGATTCATAGACGTTTTGGAATTGGAATGTCCTTTACTCCCGATGAATTTGCAGTTCGAATTGTAGAATGGAATGAAAAAAAGATTGAATCTATCCTTCAACAGGAGTCACGAACTCCTCTTGAAACGGAGGCACTCAAACTTAACTTTGCTCTTGGACTAGATGAGAACTTTGGTTGGTTAGATCTCTAAGGGCCACATATTTATCTGGAAAACTTTGAAATACCCACTAACTCTTGAACTTGAAGAAATGCCCGCATAAAAATCTTTTTCTTTAGTATAATATAAATGTCTTCTGTATATCCTGGAGTAACATCTGAAGGAAAGACATTCAACAAGCAGGCGCAGAAGGCCTTTATCAGCACGGCCCCGTTCAACACGAAAATCTTTCTCTATTCAACTTCTCTGACCTCCAATTTTCAGACGGTTGGCTCGCTCTTTGTAAATCCGGCAGCCACAGCTGGACTCTGTCCCGCGAACCGTGTTCTTCACGCAAATAGCAAGGTTCTTATACCAGGTGTAAATCCGAGTGTAACAAAGCCTTATATTGGTGTATTTGACCCGGTGACTGGACTCAACGGCTTCATTGATGCTACGGACCCGACCTTTGCCACCTACGATGTCAACTTCCCATTCCAGTATGACACGGGTCTCCAGCCGGCTATCTCTACGCTTGGTGGCCAGGGTGCGAACCTCCGTGCAGGTATGGATGCAGGTCTGCTAACGCAGACGAGTGGCCTTGTTGGTTCACTGTCTGTCAATGTTGGCGATTCATCTGTTGGCGAGCTCAAGTTTGCCGCGAACTCGAGTACAATCCAGGTAACGGGCACTCAGATTACTGCGAATAGCCGCGTTTTCCTGCAGCCGATTGTCGGCCTTGGTCAAGTCACTACGGGCGCATTCTCAACTCTGCAGTATGGTCTTCAGGTGCTACCGAGTGTCTCTTCCGTAACTTCTGGAAGTTTCAATGTAAGTCTACCGGCCCCGACCTACCCTGGGCAGAATCTTGACTTCTCCTTCTTTGTACTCCACTAAACCCGTACCTTTGGCACAACCTGGCGTAGGGCGTGCATAAATTCTAAATAGGGTCCATGTTTTCCAAGTTTACTAAGTTTATCTAAGATAAACTTATTGAAATTGCTAATATAATAATCCTCCTTCTCAGCCCAATGTGTATGAACTGAGCCGAGTGGTTTTCCTGCGTAGGTCAATCCAATATGTCCCGCGTTGCGATTATATCCGAATTGTCCCTGTATAAAACTCGACCCCTCTTCACTCTGCCACATTCGCCACCAGCCGAAATTATTCTGAATAGGAAATTCATAGGCGGCTGCCCCCGCAACTGCAGCCACGTCTTCCAGAGCAGCCTGCTCAAAGAAGCGTGAGCTGTATGATGCCGTTTCCCAAACATCAAAAAGTGATTCCTTGCCAAACCACATGAAACCTGCATTAAATCGGCCAAAGCGCGCTTCATCTCCTTCACGAATTAAATGCGGCGACAAGGCAACCTCTGCGGAAATAGGTACATGAGGTAGCGGGCCAAATAAACAGATATCTGCATCTAGAAACCAAACTCCACCCGCAGTTTCCTTGAATGCAGTGCGCATAGCACCGATTTTTTCACAGGTATAATCGCTGAACATATTCGGATACTTGACACCAGGCATCTTCTCCATCTTCTTACGATCAAGTCCAGTATAGGCATTCATGGTTTCACGAATACGAAGATCACCTTTGTAATGCGCCTTCGCCTTCAGACCCACTGCCGTGACTGAATCTGTAAAAATATAGACAATCGGCAACGGCCGAGTGTACTGCTCAAGTGTAAATAACAGTAGCATACATTCTTGTTGCGCCTTTTCACCAGTTGCCAGAGTTACGACAGCCATCTACATAGTATTTTATTGCTTGTTTAGGCGAATCTTACGTGTTCTTCTACCACCTCCTACATTCCAATGCTTTGGTTGAGGTCTACGTAATGTCGCAGATGGAATTGGTATGTATTGGAGCCATTCAGGTCTTTTATAGACTTTCTCCTCATATTTTGCATTTGGTGGTTTTTGTAGGGGTCTACGCTTTATTACTCCAGGTACTAAATCATATTTTTTCTGTGGAACCACAGGTCTAAGAGGTACTTTATAATTTTCTTTATTTTTTTCAAATGTATATTTTTTTTTGGCTTTATAATAAGCACCTGTATAGTATTGATTAAGTAGCTTAGCCCGTGCTACTGACTCACCTATTCTTTGATTTAGAATTTTTCTTGCTTCAGGATCACTTACTTCTTCCCTTCCTCGTGGATACATTTTAGCTCCTTCAACTGGAACTTCGGGGTTATTATATACTTTAGTACCTAATAAAGGTATATTTCTGCAAATAAAATTATAAAATATTCCAGGTACTTTCTCACAAAGTTCCTGTTGAGTTGTTTTTGTACAGTTTAATTTTGATAATAAGTACTTTATTTTATTCGAAGATGATTTATCACCTTCTAGACCATCAAAGAAATGACGATTTGCGGATTCATTACTAAATAAATTTGTAATTTCAGAGCGAACAGTTTCTATAGTAGGATAAACACTATTTATGTATAAACGTTCTACATATTGTTTAATATTATCATCCGATGCTTCAATAGGCAAATTTTCTCTATAATAAAATGTAGATGCATCACACTTTATTTTAGTAATATCTAATAACCCAGAATCAAAACCAAGACATTGAAACTTATTATTACCTTTTTCGTTAGGAAAAGAATAACAATTTTCTAGATTATATCTAAAATTTGGACATTGGTCGCCTGGTTCATACAGCATAAGGCTTCCAAACTCATTTATTATCGAAGGAATTCCATTTAATAAAGGTTTAGATGCCATCCTTTGAAAATATGGATCACATAGTTTCCTGGTATATGCTTTAGGATACATATCTTCACCTACTTGAGCCTTTACAAAAACTAAACATTTTGGGGGTACTGTAAATGTTTCTATACTATCTGCGCCATGTCCTGAAAGATAATACGCGTTTGATTGTTGAAAGTTCATAAAAGATGGTTTTTTCTTTTCTTTCGTTGATTCAATTCGCGCAAGAGCTATTTCTCTCTGTCTCTTCTTTTCAGCTTGGCGCGCCTCATAGTCGGCTTTCCACTCCGCGTGCCGACGATCTTCATTTGCGTGGAATCGCCTTTCAGCTGCTTCCCTAGCTTCCTTAGCTACTCTAGCTTCCTCCGCGACTCTAGCTTCCTCCGCGACTCTAGCTTCCTCCGCGACTCTAGCTTCCTCGGCTTTCGTTTTTTTAAATTCTTCAAGCTCATTCCATTGTTTTATATTGCGCTCATTTTCGAGTTGAGTCCATTGATTTATATTACGCTGATTTTCAAAAGCAGCTCTTTCAAGGGAAGCGCGTCGGCTTCCTCGGGGCATCTTCTACTATGCACCTATAAAAATTTGAACTATATTCATCATATACTATATAGTATACAAAATGAGCCAATTTCTTCGTACAATTAACCCTTCTGCACCATGCACTACAATGCCCACCACTCTTGCTACAGAGTATACATTTCCACTTGATCCGTTTCAGCAGCATGCAATTGCAGCGATTCATGAAGGTCAGAATGTTCTTGTGACTGCGAAGACGGGTTCAGGAAAGACTCTCGTTGGTGAGTATCTCATTCACTATACGGTCGCCAAGGGTGGCCGTGTGTTCTATACAACCCCAATCAAGTCTCTCTCTAATCAAAAGTTCAATGACCTCAAGAAAGCCTTCGGACAGGACCGTGTAGGCATCATGACTGGCGACATCAAGTTCAATCCAGATGC
>TBL_comb47_HYPODRAFT_10003878_pt1 | contig 17460 bp, 13 predicted proteins | sample TroBogypolimnion_40_FD_10682 | JGI IMG/M metagenome (IMG submission 10682)
CCCCTTGAAGGGGAGGGAGGGTCTTTCCTCACCTCTACTCCCCTAAAGGAGGGAGGGTCTTTCCCCACCCTGAGGGGAGGGGAAACCTGGGAAAGTAACACCTCCCCATCCGAACCGGCAAATCCTACCCGGATACCAGTCTCAAGTATTCCTTCTCTGTCACAATTTCCCTGGAACTCTCCACCCTGTCGATGAAGACAACACCTTGAACGTGATCGAACTCGTGCTGAAACACCCGGGCCAGGAAGTTCGAGTATTCCTCTTCCCGGACCTCCCCCTTGCGGGTCAGATACCGAACTCCGATCTTCTTGTGCCTCGGGACCACGCCCCGCAGGCCGGGGATGCTGAGACACCCCTCCCAGCCCTTCTCCTTGTCATCCGACGCCCAGACGAGTACCGGGTTAATCATGGCAACAGGATCCATGTCCGGCGCGTTGGGATAGCGCGGGTTGGAGCGCGATGCCACAATGAAGAGCGAGAGGGGCACATAGACCTGCGGCGCCGCGATTCCGACGCCATTGGCGTCCGCCACCGTCACCAGCAGGTCATCGATGAGCGCCTGGATAGCGGGGTCGCCTGGGCGCTCGATCTTCTGCGCCACCCCCCGGAGTACCGGCTGCCCAAGTTGGGCGATCTGTCTAATAATGGACATGTCCGTCTCCTTGAAACAACAGCGTCGACTGCCGGCAGTCCTCTTTTGAGGTGCCGGCGCAGTTGCGCTGTTAATATTTTAACACGATGCTGATCCTGCCGAGTAGGCTTTTTGGCGCGCTGGTTGCCCAGCGGAGCCGGAGTTGCGGCCCCTATCGAAACCGAAAGCTCGGGTGCCACTGCCATCGGAAACGGCAGAAAAGCCTGGGGAGCTGCGAAAAGCGAGGGAAGGTATCAATCTGTGGCGGTAGTTCGTGCGGACTAGGGGGCAGGCGCCCTTCCTGCCGATCGCCGCGAGCGAGGCAGGAAAGGACGCCTTCGTTAGAGCTGGGATGACGGGGGGCGGACCGGCGTCTTCCCCCGTCTAAGGGTCAGGGATGACGGGGAACGGGCAGGATGCCTTCCTGGTCCAGTGCCTCGAGATATGCGGTACGCAGCTCCACGAAGGCCTGTGAAATACGGTCGATGAGGACTTTATGGCTGCACCCGACCAGTTCGAGCAGCCCGTTTTCCTTGCTGGCAATCAAGCGCTCCAACTGCACGGTCCGGTGGTTGATCTCGATGTGCACGTGCCCTTGCGCCTGGCTGATGAGGCTCAACATCGCATCGATCACAAATACGTCGATGTCGTAGATCGCCGCAACCAGCGGGTGCTCTTTGAGCCTGAAAACCACACGGATCTCCGGGTGAGGAAACTCAATCCCGGGCAGATGGTCCGGCACGCTGTTTCGGGTTGCTGCGACAGGCAGCACCTCGATGACACAATCGAGCAGGAGCGAATCAATGTCTACCGTAGTATTTACCGGGAGTCTGAGCGCCGCGCGGGCGAACTTTTCACCATGTTCCAGATAGAGTGCAAGTTGCATAGTAACCACCTGTTGAGAGATAATCTTAAAATAAGTTTAACAGCCGCCCAGCAGTTCCTGCAACACCCGGCTCAGATCGTGAGGCCGGTAGGGCTTGGCGAGTACCGCGCTGAAACCGTATTGCCGGTGATTGGCCATGATCGGGTCGGTGGAATACCCGCTGCAAACGATCGCCTTCACCTGCGGGTCTAGCTCGATCAGCATCTTGATCGCCTCCCTGCCCCCCGTTCCTCCCGGCACGGTCAGATCCAGAATGACCGCCGCAAACGGCACCCCCTCTTCCCTGGCCTTCCGGTAGCACTCGACCGCCTGGGCGCCGTCTGCTGTGCACTCGGCCTGATAGCCGAGCTGCTCCAAAATCGCCTTCGCCAGCACCCGGACGATTTCCTCATCATCCATAACCAGCACGCGGCTGTTCCCCCGGGTCAGCGCCGGACCGGGGTCGGGCGTGGCAGGTTCGATCTGCTGCGAGGCGGGAAGCAGGACGTGAAAGGTGCTCCCCTGCCCCAGGACCGATTCGACCCTGATGTTCCCGCCATGTTTCTTTATGATCGAGTAACAGGAGGCGAGCCCCAGGCCGCTGCCCTGCTGTTTGGTGGTGAAGTACGGGTCAAAGATCCGCTCCAGGTGCTGCTCGGCGATTCCGGCGCCGCTGTCCGACACGGAGATCTCGACGCAACCCTCGCCTGGCTGCAGGGTACCGATGTTCCGGGCGCTGAGCCGGACCGCGCCGCCTTCGGGCATGGCTTGAACCGCATTGATCATCAGGTTGTGGATCACCTGGACCAGCTGCCCTTCGTCGGCCTCCACGGCCCAGAGATCCCCGGCGATGTCAAACACGCAGCCGACGTTGGAGCCGAGCAGGGCGAAGGCGGCCGCTTCCTTCAAGAGTCCCTTGACCTCAACGACCTTCTTGACCGGCTCGCCGCCGCGGGCAAAGGTCAGCAGCTGCTGGGTCAGATCCTTGGCCCGGGCCGCGGCGCTTTCCGCCTCCTCCAGCCGTATCGCCACCTTCGCCGTATCCTGCAACTGGAAGCGGGCCAGGGAGACGTTGCCGAGGATTGCGGTCAGGATGTTGTTGAAGTCGTGGGCAATCCCTCCCGCCAGCACCCCGATAGACTCGAGCTTCTGGGTCTTCAGCATCTCCATGCTGGCCTGGCGCTGCTCGGTGATGTCCTCCAGGGTCCCGACATGGCCGGTGATGCCCCCGTCCCGGTCCCGTATCGGACTTGCCAGGACGCGCACCCATATTATTTTACCCTGCGGCGTCACCTGGCGATGTTCATGGGAGTAGACGCCTCCGCTAGCCGCCGCCTGGGCCCAGACCTGGGAGAGTTCCTCGAGATCGTCCGGATAGATGGCCGTCCGCCACCCCTTCCCCGTGATGTCCGCGAAGGAAAACCCCGTAATTTTCTCCCAGCGCGCGTTGCAGTACAGGTAGTTTCCGGCAGGGTCCCCCCGGAAAATACCGATCGGCGCACTGTCACAAAGGGTCCGGAACAACTCCTCGCTCTCCTGCAGCGCCTTCTCAAGCTTGGTGCGATCGGTGATGTCCCTCACGATCGAGCAGTTGTACTCGTGGCCGTTGTCATTAAGGTAATTCGCAGTGATCTCGACCGGATAGGTGCGGCCATCCTTGGTTTTGTGTGTGGACTGGAATTGCACGCTGCCGGAGAGTTTCAGATGCGCCCAATGCACTTTACACGCGTCCTTGGGATAGGACGGATCGATATCCCAGGCGGAGAGGGTGTGAAGTTCCTCGCGACTATAACCCAGCTTTTCGCAGGCAACCCGGTTGACATCCAGTATCCGGCAGTCGGGTGTCAGCCAGATGATCTCCTCCGCCAAATTATCCAGGGTGAAACTCTTGAACTTGAGTTCCTTCTCCGCCAGCTTCAGGTGGGTGATGTCATGGATCAGGGACTGCTTGGAGATGGTGCCGTCCGCGTTTTGGACCGGGCTGTTGATCACGTAATACCAATGGCCGTCCTTGGGGCTTTGCACCTCCCACTTGACCACCTCGCCCGCGAAAACCCGGTCGTTGACGCACCAAGGGCAGACCGCATCCAGGTCATGCAGAGCCCGGTAACAGAACTCCCCGATAACGTTCCCCCTGCGCCTGATAAGCTCATCGTTCAGGAAGGTAATGCGGTAATCCCGGGAACAGACGTAGATCACGCCGTCGAAACCGTTGACCATGGCGCGGTAGCGCTCCTCGCTCGCGCGCAGGGCTTCCTCCACCTGCTTACGGTCGGTGATGTCGACGAGGTTGCCGGTGATTCTAACCACCTTCCCGTTCACGGTAACCGGGTTCCCCACGGTCCGGACCCAGATCCGCTCTCCATTGAAACGGACAAAACGGAGCTCCAGATCGTAAGGCGTTGCATATTTTACCGCGTTTTCGAAGGCCTGCGCGACTGCCGCCTGATCTTCCGGCGCGTAAAAGCTGACGGCCCTTGACACATTGTTGAAATCGAAATCCTTTGGGACGCCATAAATGCGGTAGACTTCGTCCGTCCAGGTGCCCAGAGTGGTTGCGAGATCGTACTGCCAACCGCCCAGCTTGGAGATTTCCTGTACTTCACCCGAAAGCCTGTGCGCTTCCTGCAGCGCCTCTTCCGCCCGCTTGCGCTCGGTAACATCGGTGAAGATGCTGGCAATCTGGCCCGGTTGCGACAGGTACACCTCGACCTGGCAGTAGCGCCCGTCCGGACCGAAACTCCCCTCCAGATGGGCCGTGGCGCCGGAAAGGGCGACCTTTCGGTAGGCTTCGTTCCAGTCGCCCCGTGCGCCGGGGATAACCTCCAGCACGGATTTACCGGCGAGCTCCGCAGCGCAGCGGCCGGTCAGGCGTTCAAAGGCGGGATTCACCTCAAGGAAGCGGCAGCCGGAGGGGAGGCCCTGATCGTCCCAGACTACCTCGTGCAGGGCAAAGGCGTGCGGGGTCGAGACGAAAAGCGATCGGTAGCGCCGTGCGCTCTCCCTCGACGATTGCTGCGCCGTCCGAAGGTTCAGGAAGTCCTCGACGCGGTCCAGGAACTGGTCGGCTCCCTGCGGCCTGAGCAGGTAGCCGTCGACCGGCAGGTCCGGCGCCTCCGCGGCGCAACCCCTGGGGCGCATCCGCTCGCCCGAGACCAGTACCACAAACACGCAGGCCAGCTCGGGATGGAGCTTGATGCGGCTGGCCACTTCCAGGGCGGTGCCATCCGGCAGATCCACGTCGAGCAGCACCAGTTCCGGGAGGTGCAGTCGGGTGAGCGAGTCCGCTTGGGCTGCGGTGGAGCCCGTGACGACGCGGTACCCCTCCCCTTCCAGCACGCGCGCCGTCGCCCCAAGCCGATCCAGCACGCCATCGATAAGCAGGATGGTGGCAGGGGCTGCAGTTTCGGTTGTGCCACAGGCGAAGGCGTTCATAGCTCAGCTCACTGTTTGAATCGCATGGTTACAGGGCGGCGGACCATAAGGAAATGGCGGAGCCAAAGAGGTAAAATCGTACTCTTTGCCACCGCCTGTAGTTACACACTCAAACGACAACGGCTACTGCCAATAAAACGTGTTACCTCGAGGTTGTCAATACTTTTCTCTTAGGCACAGGGACGCAGGCAGGCCTGCCCCTATCTGACAGTACATAAACGGCAACCTCATGCTCCCGGATGTCGCCCAGTGATTGAGCGCAGGAGACTGAACCAGGCATCTCTTGAAACAGCCCGCACCCGGCAGCTCCAGCAAACAAAGCGCCGGGATGGCCCGGCTGGCCCGAGGCAGGGAGGCCGCCGGGCCCGCGAAAAAATTGCTATTTAGCGCTAAACTTTCCCGGATTTATGCCGACAAAATAAGGTAGCACCAGCGGACCCGAGATCGGACGCCTCCCAGCGAAAACGCCTTCAATTAATGAGGGTTATTCCCGGAGAGCGGCTGCCTGGAGGAGGACGCTGACCCGGCAACAGCAGTTGGGGAACAGGCAGCGGACCGGCTGGTTCCGCACTAACAAGCGGACTGGAGATGGCATATGACGACGACAGATGACGAGATCACCCCCATTGCCGTCATGGCGACACACCACGAAATCACCAGGTTGTCCATGTTCACCGAGGAGTTGGTGAAGGGCTGCCTGGGAGCCGACGACAACGGCGCCCGGCACAAGCTGTCGGCGGTACTGCGGGTCTTCAGCGAGTTGGGGATCATTTGGCGCATTCTATCGGAGATCGACGTCAGAGGTGTCATGACGCGGACCCAGCGCCAGTTCCTGCAGGATTTTTATGCGGGGATCACCTATTAAAGGCGTGAAAGGCGTCGAGGCGTGAAAAATGAAAAGTGAAGGGTGAAAGGAAAAAACCCTTACGGTTTATCCACCTTTCACCATTCACCTTTCACGCTTTTACTGCTCGCGCGATTTCTTGAAGTAGGAAAGAAACTCCTCCTGGGAGAGCCAGTTCTTCCGGACCAGATGATCCACCCCCCGGCTCATGGCGGCACGCTCGCCCTCCTTCATGGCATCCTTCAAAAGCACGAAAAACGGGATGTTGCGGGTCTGCGGGTAAAGCCTGAAGCGCTCCAGCAGTTCGAAGGCGGCCATGTCGGAGAGCATCAGGGAGCAAAAAATCATGTACGGGTGGACAATGGTGCCAAGCGCCACCGCCTCTTTCCCGGTATAGGCATTCACCACCTCGAAACCCAACCCGACGATGGCACGCTCCAGCCGCTCTTCGCCCTTGCGCGAAACCACCATTGCCTGCAGGTCGTAGTCCTCCGACTCGTCGGCGAGCCCGAAATGCTGCAGCTTTTTGGAGAGGTAGGCCTCGTCAAGCGGCAGGGTGAAAAAGCCCGCGACCGGAAACACCTCGCCCACCTGCCCCGCCTCGCTCAGGTAGAGCGGCAGGATCGGGATGTCACGCGTGGCCGGGTCCGCGTTCAGAGTCAGCAGGGTATTCCAGCCGTCCTCCGACCAGGGGGAGATGTCCAGCAGGATCGCCAGCGGCGTGCACTCGGTCAGTTCTGCCACCTTCGCGGTCCTGGCGCGGTAGCCACCCTCGGCCAGGAAACTGCAGACCACGGCCCCCCGGTCAATCTTATCCCCAAGCCCCAGAACCCAGAGCTCCCGCTCGTCACATTCCTTCATAAGAACTCCCTTCACCGGCAATTAATTTTTAATAAATAACACATTTTGCCGGCAGAGCAAGAAAAACTTGGCCGCAGTTGAATTGCCCTCTGATATATGGTACCACTCTGAAGCTGTTCAACACTCGGAGGACGGGAGATTCTTATGTCGAGCAAGGTGTTTTTCGCTGATATGCGGACCGGGATGCAGGAGAACCTCTTTGACAAGATCGGCAGGCTGATGCGGGAGGCGGGGCTCGCTAACATGCTCAAGCCCGGGGACCTGGTTGCGGTGAAGCTGCATTTCGGGGAAAAGGGGAACCACACCTTCGTGCGCCCGGTCTTCGTACGCCGCGTCGTGGAGGAGATCAAGGGGTGCGGCGCGAGCCCCTTTCTCACCGACTCCTCCACCCTTTACCCGGGCCAGCGTAAGGAGGCCGTGTCGGCGCTCACCTGCGCCATAGAGAACGGCTTCGCCTATGCGGTGGTGGGGGCCCCGCTTATCATGAGCGACGGGCTTCGGGGACACACGGCTATGGATGTACCTATCGACGGCGAGATCCTGGCGAGCGTCTCCATCGGCGCCGAGATCGTGGAGGCGGACGCCCTGATCGCGGTCACCCATTTCAAGTGCCACGAGCTCACCGGTTTCGGTGGCACCCTGAAGAACCTCGGCATGGGGTGCGCCAGCCGGACCGGCAAGATGCAGCAGCACTCCACCCTGGCGCCGGAGGTCACCGAGGCCCTGTGCGTGGGGTGCGCGGTCTGCCTCAAGTCCTGCGCCCACGCTGCGATCAGCATCCTGGAGGGGAAGGCGCGGGTCGACCCGGACGCCTGCGTCGGCTGCGGCCGCTGCATCACCTCTTGCCTGCAGAAGGCGATCCAGGTGCAGTGGAACGAGAACACGGCGCTCATCATGAAAAAGATGGCGGAGTACGCCAAGGGGTCGGTCGCCGGCAAGAGCGGCAAGGTCCTGTTCCTGAGCTTCATTACCCAGGTCTCGCCCGGTTGCGACTGCCACGGCCACGCGGACGCGCCGATTGTGAACGACATCGGGATTTGCGCCTCCACCGACCCGGTCGCCCTGGACCAGGCTTGCGCCGATCTGGTCAACAACGCCCGGGGCAACCGGGACACCGCCCTTTCCAGCGGCCACGAGCCGGGCGGAGACAAGTTCCGCGGTGTGTACCCGGAGATCGATTGGGAGGTTCAGCTGGAGCACGGTGAGAAGATCGGGCTGGGGAGCAGGGAGTACCAGCTGGTAAAACTGTAGGCCGGCGGTCAGGCAGGATCAAATTCTTTAACGCAAAGACGCAAAGACGCAAAGCCGCAAAGACGCAAAGTGAACCAGGGAGGGGGAAAACCAAAGGCAAAAATCGGCTCACCGGTATCCGGTTGAAAGGTTTTGTCTTTACCCAAAGACTCTAGCCTTTTTCTTGTTTTTCTTTGCGACTTCGCGCCTTTGCGTCTTTACGTTGAAGCTTTTAGTTTTTCGCCTTTAACCAGGTGGACTTCACAGAAAAGGCCGGCCCGGGAAATCTCTCCCCGGGCCGGCCTTTTATTGTGTCTGCTACTCTTTGCGCCTCTACTTCAAAAACCCGAACTTCTTCATCCGGTAGCGGAAGGCGTCTATGCCGAGGTTCAGCTTCTTGGCGGCCTTGGACTGGTTCCAGTCGGTGATCTCCAAGGACTGCTTGATCAGCTCGCGCTCAACCTCCTCGATGTCGATCCCCTCGGGCGGCAGCTTGAAGGTCGTCATCGGCACCGTCATCTGGGAAGCCTTCGCCACGATCTCCAGCGGCAGGTTCTCCAGCAGCAGGTTCTCGTCGTTACCGAGGATGATGGCGCGCTCGATGACGTTTTTCAGCTCGCGGATGTTGCCGGGCCAGTTGTACTCGACGAGGAGCTTCTCCGCCATGCTGGAGATCCCCTTGATCGGCTTGTTGAACTCCCTGGCAAAGGTCTCCATGAAGTGGTTCACCAGGACGATGATGTCCTCCTTGCGCTCGCGCAGCGCGGGGAGGAAGATCGGGATCACCTGGAGCCGGTAGTACAGGTCGTTTCGGAAGATCTTGTCCTCGATCGCCTTCAGGAGGTCCTTGTTGGTCGCGGAGATGATCCTCACGTCGACCGGGATGACCTTGGCGCCGCCGATCCTGCGGAAGGTCCGGTCCTCCAGGAAGCGCAGCAGCTTCGCCTGCATGCCGACTTCCATGTCGCCGATCTCGTCCAGGAAGACCGTGCCGCCGTCGGCCAGCTCGAAGAGCCCCTTCTTGGAGGTCTTGGCGTCGGTGAAGGCCCCCTTCTCGTGGCCGAAGAGCTCGCTTTCCAAAAGGGTCGAGGGGACCGCGGCGCAGTTGATCGCGACGAAGGGCTTGTCGGCCCGGGCCGACTCGTAGTGGATCCACTTGGCGACCAGCTCCTTGCCGGTCCCCGACTCGCCCTGCACCAGGACGGTGGAGGCGTCGCTCTTGGCGACCTTCGCCATCATCTCCAGCACGTTCTTCATGTGCTTGGAGTTGCCCAGGATCTTCGGCGGCCCCTGCTTCTTGTGCTCGCTCCTCAGCTGCACCACCTCGCGGCGCAGGTCGGAGTTCTCCAGGGCCTTCCGGATGACGATCGCCATCTCGTCCAGGTTGAACGGCTTGTTGATGTAGTCGTAGGCACCGTGGCGCATGGTGTTGACGGCGGTCTCCAGCCCTCCCTGCGCAGTCACCATGATGACCAGGATATCCTCGTCGATCTCCTTGAGACGCTGCAGCACTTCGAGGCCGTTGATGCCGGGGAGGTGGTAGTCCAAAAGCACCAGCTCGGGCTGCTCCTCGCGGGCCAGACGAAGCGCGTCCTCGCCGGTCCCGGCGGTGCAGACCTCGTATCCCTGCTTCTTCAGGTTCTGCTCCAAGGACCAGCGGATCAGGTGCTCATCGTCCACGACCATTATTTTCGTCTTGCGCATGGCTGCTCCTTCAAGGTGGTGCTACTTTTCTGTCGGGTCGGCCTAGGTATGTTCCGAGGGGTCATTTTCGCGCCCCTTAACTGTGCTATCGGCCATCTTGCATTGCCCATCGAGGCCGAAGGCTGGGAGTTCCACCGTGAAGGTGGTCCCCTTGCCGTCTTCGCTCAGGACGGTCAGCCGTCCCCCGTGCTGCTCGATCAGACGGTGGCTGATGGCGAGCCCCAGGCCGGTCCCCTGGGCCTTGGTGGTGAAAAACGGGGTGAAGATCTTCTCCAGGATCTGCGGCGGTATCCCCTGGCCAGTGTCGGTAACGTTCACCTGTACCATGTCGACGCCGTCCCTCTTGACCAGGCCGCTTTGCACGGTCAATGTGCCGCCCTCCTGCATGGCCTGCACCGCATTCAGGAAGAGGTTCAGGAAGACCTGCTGGATATGCTTGGGGTCCACGTAGACCGGGGGCAGATCGTCCTGCAATTCCAGCCGCTTGTCGATGTTCTTGCCGCCCCGGTGCTGGGCGGCGAAGATCAGGATCTTCCTGAGCGCCTGGTTCATGTCGGTGCAGGTCGGCTCGCTCACGGTCGGCTTGCCGAAGAAGAGCAGGTCGTTCACCGTCTTGTCCAGCCGGGAAATCTGTTCCAGCACCTCGTTGATGATGCCGACCCGGCCGTCCTCCGGTTCGAAATCGTCCTTGATGACGGTGATCGCCGCGGCGATTCCCGTCAGCGGATTCTTGATCTCGTGGGCGATGCCCGCCGCCATCTCGCCCACCGAGGCGAGGCGGTCCGCCCGCTCCATCTGCTGGAAGTGGAAGGTCTCCAGCTCCTTCTTGGCGGAGTCCAGGCGCCCCACCATGGAGTCGAAGCTCACGATCAGGCGCCCGATCTCGTCCTTGCCGTGCGAGGTCATGCGGACCGAGAGGTCGCCCGCCTCCACCTTCGCCATGTTCTCCGCCACCCTGGAGAGCGGCTTCTTGACGAATTTCAGCATGACGAGCGATATGGCGAGTGACAGGAACCCTATGATGGCGAAGGTCGAGAGCGCAAAGAGCTTGGTCAGCTCCACGATCTTGCTGCGCGTCTCCACCAGGGAGTAATTGACGTTCAAAAGGCCGATGATCCGGCTCTTGGAGCCGTGGCAGATGTTGCACTGCCTGTCGTTGTAGATCGGCTTCACCATGCCGAGCACTTCGCCGTGGCCCGGCAGGTTGAACACCCCCTCCCTCTTGTTGTCCAGGAAGAGCTTGAAGTCGCGCTCGTCGACGGGATGCCCCACCTCGCCCGGCTGGGAGGACTTGAGGATCACGCCGTGGGGGTGGAAGATCCGGACGCCGACCAGCTTCTCGTTCTGGCCCACCATCTCCAGGATCACCTGCACGTCCTCGGTGTTCCCGATTCGCATGGAGTTGTAGACGGAGCGCTCGATGGTGTTCAGCAGCAGATCGCTGCTCTCGCGGGCCGAGTTGATCAGCAGCATCTGCTCGCGGCGCAGCGTCAGGAAAGCGAAGGTCCCGATGCCGAACACGAGGAGGCAGATGGAGAGGACGATGACCCTCGTTGTCAGGCTTTTAAATATCAGGGTGCCTCCAGTACAGGCGAGTAGCTATTGCTCTTGGGCCGGTCTGCGCCGGTGGCTCCCTAACGACTGCCGGTCCCGCCGGGGCCCGGGTTGCCGGTGGCTCCGCCCGTGCTGCCGGTGGTCCCGCCCGGAGTGGAGGTGCCCGGATTGGAGCTGCCACCCAGTCCCTTCACCCCCCCGCCCGTGGCGGGCTTGGGAAACTTGTTGCAGATGAACTGCCAGTCACTGTACTTCTTCTTCCCTTCGAAGTCCGCGGGGTCCAGGTCCGGCGGGAAGTTGGCCTGCTTAAGCGGCTCCGCCTCGCTGGTACTGGCGACGCCGATGATCCTTTGGGAGGCATCCTTGACCAGGGCCCAATCCTTCAGGGTAATCGGGTCGACCAGGCTGGAGGGCCTCAGATAGCGCACCTTGGCGGCGCTCCCCGTTCCGGAGAGCAGCGCCTTCAGGTCCTGGGGCGAGGCCCCCTGCAGCTGGGTCTGCGCCGCCGGGGTCGCGGCTGCGGCACCCCCCGTCGCCGAGCCGGCGACGGGGACCTTGATCTTATACCAGCGCCTGAGGGCGTCCCGTACCTGGCGGCCCCGGTAGAGGAGCTCGACCTCCCGCTCCCTCTTCATCTTCGTGCTCCAGAGTTCCGCGGCCTGGGAGGCCATGATCCCCATGATCACCACCATCACGAGCGCCGCGATGTAGGTGAAACCGGCACTGGATCGAAGGGGGCTTGGGGTCATTTCTTCCTCGTGACGATCTCCCTGGCTTCTTCCACGAGGGTCTCGGCGTTCAGCCCGAAATACTTCAGCAGCTCCTCGGACTTGCCGGAGGTGCCGAAGCGGTCGTGAATGCCGACCCTTTTCATGAGCGTCGGGCACTCCTCGGAAAGCAGCTCGGCAACCGCGCCGCCCAGGCCGCCGACCACGGAGTGCTCCTCGGCGGTGATGATGGCGCCGGTCTCCTCGGCCGCCTGCAGCAGCAGTTCCTTGTCGAGCGGCTTGATCGTCCCGATGTGCACGACCCGCGCGGAGATCCCCTCGGCCTTGAGACGCTCGGCCGCGATGACGGCCTGGGCGGTCATGAGCCCCGTGGTCACGAAGGTGAGGTCGGTCCCGTCCACCAGCTGGCACCCCTTGCCGATCACGAACTGGTGCCCCGCCGCGAACACGCTCGGCACCTTGTTGCGACCCAGGCGCACGTAGACCGGCCCCTTGTAGGCTGCCGCGGCCCGGATGGCGCCCTTGGTCTCCTCGCCGTCCGCGGGGACGATGACGGTCATGTTCGGGATGGCGCGCATGATGGCGATGTCCTCCACCGACTGGTGGCTTCCGCCGTCTTCGCCGACCGTGACTCCGCCGTGGGTGGCGACCACCTTCACGTTCGCCTTGGGATAGGCGACCGACTGGCGAATCTGTTCCCAAGCCCGGCCCGCCGCGAAGATGGCGAAGGTGGAAAGGAAGGGGACCTTGCCGACCGAGGCCAAGCCTGCCGCGGTGCCGACCATGTTGGCCTCGGCTATCCCCATGTTGAAAAAGCGCTGCGGAAATTTCTTGGCGAAGACGCCGGTCTTGGTGGAGCCGGAGAGGTCGGCGTCCAGCGCCACGATGTTCTCGTTCTCGGCGCCCAACTCGGCCAGCGTTTCCCCGTAAGCGTCTCTGGTTGCTATCATAATATTCGTCCCTTTCCTTATGCGCGTCTAGTCGAAGCAGCCCAGGCACTTGAGCGCCTCGGGAAGCTCCTGATCGTTGGGGGTTACGCCGTGGTAGGCCGCCTTGTTCTCGAAGAGGTGCACGCCCTTACCCTTGACGGTGGCAGCCACGATGGCGGTGGGAGCCCCCTGGTGCGCCTCGGCCGCGTCGAGCGCGTCGACGATGGCCCTCATGTCGTGGCCGTCGATCTCGATGACGTTCCAGCCGAAGGAGCGGAACTTCTCCGCGATGGAGCCGACGTTCATGACCTTCTCCACGAAACCGTCGATCTGCAGGCGGTTCGCGTCGATCAGGGCGCAGAGGTTGTCGCTTTTGTAGTGCGCCGCGGCCATGGCCGCTTCCCAGACCTGGCCCTCCTGCAGCTCGCCGTCGCCCAGCACCGCGTAGACCCGGTTCGGCTTGCCGTCCAGCTTGAGGCCGAGCGCCATACCGTTAGCCATGGAGAGCCCCTGGCCCAGGCTGCCGGTGCAGACGTCCACGCCCGGGGTCTGCTTGCTGTCCGGATGCCCCTGCAGGTGGCTCCCGAGGCGGCGCAGCATCATCAGGTCCTCGCTCGGGAAGTAGCCGGCCTCGGCGAGCGCCACGTAGAGCGCCGGTGCGGCATGCCCCTTGGAGAGCACGAAGCGGTCGCGGCCGTCCCAGGCAGGCTCCTGCGGGTTGTGGCGCATCTTGTGGAAGTATAGGGCGCAAATCATGTCAATAGCGGAGAGCGAGCCCCCGGTATGGCCGGACTGTGACTTGTGCAGGGACTTTACAATGGCAACACGCAGCCGCCTCGCCTTTTCTTCCAGCTCTGCAATCTTTTCTTTCACGAAGTTTCCTTTCAGGATGGCGTTATTTTTCTTCGCCCGTGATCAGGTAATCGAGGATTACCTCATCCAGGCTCCGCTTGGTGGGAGGGGCCGGGGGGGGTTGCTGCGGCGCAGGGGACGGCTCGCCCGGAAAGAGCCGGGCGTCGAACTCGCCCGCCTTCAGGCGCCGCATCATCTCCTTGTGCTGGTCCTTCATGATCGACTCGACCACCTGCTCCAGCTGGTCGGCCTTGATGATGTCGGCGTAGCTGGTCTTCTTGGAGCAGAGTATGGTGCCGCCGAGGTAAAGCAGCGTGATGATGTGGGGGTTGGCCAGGCCGCTGTCCTCGGTCTGCACGTGGAACAGCTCCCCCTTGTATCTGATGTTGTGATTGAATCCTACCACCATCGCCGGTCACCTCTACGCCAAATGGCGTACCTCGGCAAATTAGCACACAGCACGCGGTGTTGCAAGCGAATTACGCAGCTCTCCCATTAGAGTAAAGCAGCTATTTTGCCAGCAGTTTCTTGATCAGGGCGACCGCCTCCATGGCGTCCTTGGCGTAGAGGTCCGCCCCGATTTCCGTGGCATACTCCTGGGTTACCACGGCGCCCCCCACCATGGTGAAGCTTTTGACCCCCTCCTGCTTCAAGAGGCTCACGACCTTTTCCATCTGGGCCATAGTGGTTGTCATGAGAGCCGAGAGCCCGACCGCGTCCACCTGGTGCGCGCGCGCCTCGTACAGGATGCGCTCCGCCGGGACGTTCTTGCCGAGGTCGATGACCTCGAAACCGTGGTTTTCCAGGAGCGTCACCAGGATGTTCTTGCCGATGTCGTGGATGTCCCCCTCGACGGTCGCCATCAGGATCTTGCCGAGGCTCTCCAGGGCTCCGGCCCCGGCGAGCTCCTGCTTCAGGCGGGCGAAGGCCGCCTTCATGGTCTCGGCGGAGAGCATGACCTGGGGGAGGAAGAAGGCTCCGCTTTCGAAGCGCCGCCCGACTTCCTCAAGCCCCACCAGGAGCGCCTCGGTGCTCACCTGCATGGGCGTGAGCCCCTCGGCGAGCGCCGCCTCCACCAGCCCCACGATCCCCTCGAGCTCGCCCTCGACAACCGCCTTGGCGAGTCTGCCGCGCACCCCCTCGGGCTCGGCGGCAGCCGGCGCCTGCGACTCGGCCACGGCCCCCTTGTAGGCGGCGATGTAGCCGCCTGCGTTGGGGTCGTGCCCTAGTAGTACCTGGGCGGAGCGCCAGGCGGCCAGCATGGGCGCCTCCTTCGGGTTGACGATCGCCGCTGTAAGCCCCGCGGCGAGGGCCATGGAGAAGAAGGTGGAGGAGATCAGCGGGCGGGCCGGCAGTCCGAAGGAGATGTTGCTGACCCCGAGCACCGTGTTGAGCCCGAGCCCCTCGCGGGTCAGGCGGACCGCCTCCAGGGCGACCAGCGCCCCCTTCGGCTCGGCGCTGACGGTCAGGGTGAGGCAGTCCACCACCAGGTCGCTCCGCTTCAGGCCGGCGGCCTCGGCGCACTGTGCGATCCGGGCGGCGACTTCGGCGCGCCCCTGGGCGCTTCCGGGGATGCCCGCCTCGTCCAGCGTCAGGCAGACCAGGGCGGCGCCGTACTTCTTGGCGAGCGGCAGCACGCTGGCGAGGCTCTTTTCCTCACCGTTCACCGAGTTGATCAGCACCTTGCCGTCCGCCGCCTTGAGTCCTGCCTCCAGCGCCGATGGGGAGGAGGAGTCCAGCACCAGCGGTGTCTGCACCGCGCCCTGGACGCAGAAGACGGCGCGCTCCATGGCGGCCGCCTCGTCGATGCCCGGGGTACCAACGTTCACGTCGAGCAGCGTCGCGCCGAGCGCGCTCTGCTCCAGGGCCTCGCGCCGGATGTAGCCGACCTTCCCTTCCCTCAGTTCCTGGGAGTAGAGCTTCTTTCCGGTCGGGTTGATGCGCTCGCCGATCAGCGCGGCCGGGTGCTTCGCACCTATTGCCGCGAAGGAGCCGCGGCTGGAGAGCCAGGTCGTGCCGTCCGGCTCGCTCTGCGCGAAGGGGCGCTGGCGGCCGGAAAGCGCCTGCTGCATGGCGGCGATGTGCGCCGGCGTGGTACCGCAGCAGCCGCCGATCACCCGGACGCCCAGATCGATCAGGCGGTCGTGGTAGGAGGCCATCTCCTCGGGGGTGCCAGGGAAGATCGTCTTGCCGTCCTTCAGCACCGGGAGCCCGGCGTTCGCCTGGCAGATGAGCGGCAGCGTCGTCACGGCGCGCATGGCGCGCAGGATCTCGTAGATGCCGTCCACACCAAGGCCGCAGTTGGAGCCGATGATGCTGGCCCCCACCGCCTCCAGGGTGATGGCGGCCGCCTCGGGGGGGGAGCCCAGCACGCTTCTCCCCTTCTCCTCGAAGGTGAGCATCGCCATGACCGGGATGTCCTGGGAGAGCTCACGGATGGCGATCACCGCCGCGCGGATCTCCTTGATGTCCAGGAAGGTCTCCAGCGTAATCAGGTCGCAGCCGGCGTCGATGAGCGCCTTGGCCTGCTCCCGGAAGATGTCCGCGGTCTGGTCGAAGGAAAGATCGCCGACCGGCTCGACGAAGCGCCCGGTGGGGCCGATGGAGCCCGCCACGTAGGCCCGGTCGCCCGCCACCTGGCGCGCGATCTGCACCGCTTTTTGGTTGATTTCCACCAAGCGGTCGGCGAGGCCGTAGTGGGAGAGCTTCTCGGAAGTGCCGCCGAAGGTGTTGGTGACGATGATGTCCGCGCCCGCCTCCAGGTAAGCTGCGTGCACCCCGGCCACGATCTCGGGCGCGGTCAGGTTCAGCTCTTCCGGCGACTGCCCGGCCTTCAGGCCGCGCTCCTGCAGCATGGTCCCCATGGCGCCATCAAGGACCAGCACCCGCTCTCGCACCGCCTGCATAAACGGCATCTTCATGAAACCTCCCGACTATCTTACATTATTATTAAATTGACGTGGTGGTTGGTGTGGTTCTGTCCCCCCGAGGCAATAGGGGGGAAGCTGAACGCAAGTGAAGCAGGGGGATTTTTGCCAGGAGGAGACCCCCCCTGTCTCGCTACGCGAGCCTTCCCCCCTATTCCATAGGGGGGACACTGCGCCTCACTGCCTCTGTTCCTGGCTGAACCAGCGTAGCCGCGTAGGGTGGGCAGCCCCCTGCCCACCATTCCACCATTCCTGGCTATCCCCGCTGGCTATCCCGCGTGGGCACAGGGTGCCCACCCTACCTCACGGAATGCGGCATAGGAACTTTTGCGCCAACTCCGCCAACTCCCCCTCGCCCTCCGGGAGAGGGCTGGGGTGAGGGAGCCGGAGGCCAGGGTTCTCGGGGCTCACTTCTTCTGTTCCAGGCTAAAGTCCGGGGGGAGCGGCGCCCGCAGGTCAAGGTGCCCCTTGAGGGTCTGGGGGACGGCACCGTCAATGAGGATCTGCACCCTCTTCACCTGGGGGAAATTGGTCGCCACGGTGTCGACGATGGAATAGGCGGCCACCATCTCGGCGGAACTCCCCTCGGGGATCCCCTCCTGGAACTCCGGCCCGAAGTCGAGCTCAGCCAGGTCCCCCTTGAGGTGCACCCCGAGGACCCTGGCGTTGGGCGGGAGCGTCGGAGCGAGGCTCCCCAGCGGTCCGCGGATCAGTTCGTCCACGACGCTCTCGATGCTATCCTCGACGCTCTGCTCGATGTCGACCTCGCGCCCCTCACGCACCAGGCGGTCGCCGTCGGCCGAGGCGAAGAAGAGGGTGACCACGACGGTCCCCACGGGAGCTGCCTGGGGCGGCGGCTCCACCTTGCGGGTCGCCGTCTCGTATTTTCTGAACACCAGC
>TBL_comb47_HYPODRAFT_10003879_pt1 | contig 17454 bp, 15 predicted proteins | sample TroBogypolimnion_40_FD_10682 | JGI IMG/M metagenome (IMG submission 10682)
TCTGTGAAAGGGCGCGGTCCACGATCTGCTGCAGGTCTTCGGCACGCAAGGGCTGCAGCACATAGACCGCGGCACGCGACAACAAGGCCGAGTTCACCTCAAACGACGGGTTCTCAAACGCACTTAATCCCTAAATGTACATAGTGTGTGAGTGAATGACTTAGCTATCTCTGTAAATAAATATGTAGATATACTATGTATTATCGTAGTGACATACATAGGTAAATTTAGCGTTGATCACAATTGAGGGTGCCCATTGATCTGGCATCAACTTGAATTTGTCCTGGTCGCATGCTTGGAGAGCGATACTTACAGCCCTCATGGACCTATTTTCAACTTCGCCAAAGCCACCACTCGCAGAACTTCTTCGCCCTCGCACCTTAGACGAAGTTGTGGGGCAATCTCATCTGCTAGGGCCGGGTAAGCCGCTCCGACTTGCTTTTGAAGCAAAGAAGTTGCACTCATTCATACTTTGGGGGCCGCCTGGGGTCGGGAAGACTACTCTGGGGCGACTTGCAGCTAGCGTAACCAACAGCCAATTCATTGCAATTTCGGCTGTTTTGGCCGGTGTCAAAGACATTCGTCAAGCCATCGACGCTGCACAGGAAGCACTTAACCGTACCGGTAGCTCTACAGTCTTGTTCATAGACGAAATTCACAGCTTCAATAAGTCTCAGCAAGACGCCCTACTCCCACATGTTGAATCGGGACTCTTGACGATGGTGGGTGGAACCACTGAGCACCCCGGAATGCAGGTGACTAATGCGCTGCTTTCCCGCGCTCAAGTCTATTCACTCCAGTCGCTATCGGATGACGAACTGAATCAACTCTACGTGAGGGCATTACCCCATCTTGGTGGGGTTACCGTGGACAGTGACGGTCTCGCCTTACTTTCTGGTTTCGCTGACGGTGACGGTAGGCGTTTCCTAAATTTGCTTGAACAAGTATCAGATGCCGCCACTGGTGCGGAGATTTCCGTGGTCACAGGTGAATTTGCACAATCGTCAACAAGCCCCTCGCTAAAGCGATTCGACAAATCCGGTGACCAACTCTATTGGCAACTCTCCGCATTCCACAAATCGCTAAGAGGATCCCAGCCGGATGCTGCCTTGTACTGGCTTGCTCGCATGTTAGATGGTGGCGGCGACGCAAGACACGTCGCAAGACGCATGCTGGCGGTAGCCAGCGAAGACATCGGTAACGCGGATCCTCGGGCGCTTCAACTGGCAATGAATGCAGTAGAAGCTTACGACCGTCTTGGCTCTCCTGAGGGTGAACTCGCGCTTGCGCAGGCTGCTACGTACTTGGCAATGGCACCGAAATCAAATGCAACCTATCTAGCATGGAAACAAGCGAAAGAATTTGTGAGCAAGGACGGCTCTCGCCCCGTGCCAATTCATTTGCGAAATGCTCCCGCAAAGCTCATGAAAGACATGGGATACGGCGAACAGTATCGCTACGCCCATGACGAACCTGACGCCTATGCTGCAGGTCAAACTTACTTTCCTGATGGAGTTGATACCCAACACTGGTACCACCCCACATCACGCGGGCTAGATGTAAAGATTGGAGAGAAGCTCGCTTGGCTTCGGTCACTTGACGAGGCTGCAAATACGAATAGTGACGACTAATTTCAGGCATTCAGTTAAAGTACTGAAATAATTCGCTTGATAACCAGATGAATTATCTCTCTGGCGTGTTTCAAGAATGCCGCTATAGTCGTCACTAGAAAGACCCGACGCATGGAGTAAATGGTGCTGATATTAGGCAATCTTTGGGTAATTCGCCTGTTCCGCACACATTTCGTGAAAAAGAAAAAATGAAGGGTTCCAGTGGACCAAATTGACGATCAGGCAACCGACCTCGTTGTGGTTGATGCCAATGCCATGGCGATAAAGCTAATTGCCTTGGCAGAGGGCTTATTTGGACCGATGACATCGCCATGGAAATTCTGTGGCGTTATATTTCGGAATCGCCCACCGCACCTTTTTTACTACCCGGACGCAACTACGGTTCAAATTTCGTTGAGCTATCGAGCCATCAACGATTTATTTCAAAGGGACTTTCAGCTCGCTCATGAGGTATGCCACCTTCTGTATCCGTCCATAGAACCAGAGCAGCCTGAAAGCCCGCAGACGAATGCCCTTAACGAAGGAATTTCTACTTTCTTCTCAGTGATAGTGGTTGCAGCTTTCCATGGAAAGGAAATGCAACAAGGCACGATAGAGAGTCTTGCAAACAACTCACCAAGATATCACGCGGCGTTCCAACTGGTGTCCAATTTGTTGAGCAAAGATGAAAACGCAATCCAGATAATTCGTGCGATCCAACCTATGATCAACAAGGTGAATGAAGCTGACTTGAAGGAATCTGGACTGGCACTGACTGAAGAAGAAATTAGCGCACTTGTTGCAATCTTCTGATAGTTTTTATTGCTTAGCTGGGTCGATCTGACAGCATTATGACGCACTGATGCCACCTTATATGCTGGCTCTCCATAAACAACAATGCTCTTCACAATCGCAGGCATGTCAAGATTCTTCGATAGCAGGCCTTGACACCTGTTATGTATCAAAGTGCCCTTCTGTAAATGGCTGCCATGTAGCGCGGCTAAGGACCACTGGTGGTCTTTTATCCAGGACGGCAATGTCAACTTTGGGCTGATACCGGAAATTGGAATGTGTGAATTTAGCGCCTGACTCCGGTCACTCGGTCCGTCTTTAGCTGTATTTGTACAGAGCCTGCAAGCTGGAGCAAATTGGCGCTAGCAGGATTTTAGCAAGACTTCGAAGGTGGCCGGCCGCTGGGAGCCGCACTGGGTTCTGAAGATCGCTGGTCACCTTTTGGGTATAGGTCAGGCTGGTTTGACAACAATTCAGGGAGAGTGAAAGGTTGTTGCTAGGCCAGTCTGACCAGATCCCACTGACGATCCAGCCACTCGATGCGTGTGTCTAGTCTTTGGACCGCCAACGCTCGGAAGCTGGACTCATTTATTTCTCAAAAATTCCTACATATTTATTATTGTTATTTATTGCTTTTCTAATCGCCTTGGCTGGATCGGAGTAAACATTGTCGTTCAGGTCAATTGAAATTTTGAAATCGGCCTCAGCTTTGCTATCTAAATAGTCAATATGATCGGTAAACACAGAAGTTTGATAACCACTCTTCGCCCCAACTTTGAATGGATTTCGATCGGATCCAACAAACATCCAAAGAACGAAGACATTTTTATGCGGTGTCGTTGACACATTCCGAACCTTGCCTTTCAGAATGGCCCTTTCACTGAGATCACCACCATACACACCCTGAGTAACAAAAACCACATCGTCTCCAACGTACTTGTAACCGTTTGCATCTGCATAATCATCAAGAGGCGTCTTTTCCCTCACTGGTTTCGGCTTTTCAGTTGGCGCTGTGGCCTGTATAGGTGGTGCTGTCGGCTGTGTGCTTACAACTTGGGCTCCATCAAGCCGCCGCATACCGAAGTAGGTCAATGCAAAAGTGAGTAATGCTGTAATTATTGCCGATAGCGCTATGGCCGAAATATAACTCTGGCGAGTTACTTGATTTGGTATTGACATTTTATACATCCCTATGATATGAATTTTACTAAAATAATCGACTAACTTAACCTGATTCAGTAGTCTGCTAGATCGGGTTTTTCTCAATGATATCTTTTAAGGCTAACACACACAGGCCGTTAAGTGACAAACCTTGTTTCATGGCGATTGCCGTAAGGACAATTTTGTGCCCCTTGCTGATTTTTAAAGTTAGGGTCGTGTCAGGATCACCCGCTTCACCTACATCAACAAATTTTTCGATTTTTTCGTTGCATCTTTCTTCCATCCATTTAATTGCGTCTTCCGATGTCATTGGGTAAATGTTGTCACGTAAATCCAACTCGCCATTCGCTCGGTTAATGTAACTTTCATTACGCTCAACCAAGAAAAACTTGCCCAATCGTGTGCGGTAAAGCTGCTGGCAATGTGGGTAAAGGTTCGGATCGAATCCTTCGTTCTGTACGGGTAAATCCTCTGTGTGTATAAGAATCGCGGTAGCCGTGTTGTAGGCCTTTCCGTCGATAATCATTTTGAAATCTTTATGCGTCATGGGGGTCCTTTGGGAAGTGGTTTGAATCAACGTGCCAACTGTAGCACAAAAAATCCAAGTTACTTGTATTTTTTGTGCGGTGAGTCTCTACGTTGCTTTCTAGCCAAGACTTGACAACCAGCGCCAATTTGCTCCAGCTTGCAGGTGCTCTACAAATTCAGCTAAAGAAGGAGCGATGTTTCGGGCATCAAATCCACTGCAATTTCGCATCCCATAAGCTGCCCGTCGTGGGCACCCGCTTTCGCGGCTAAGCCGCATTCTGCTGCTGTGAGTGCGTGTCAAGAGAAATCCTAAGGCACAACGTCCCGAAGACCTAGGACTTCCACAACTTCGCAGCTGGCGGTGCGTCGTGCACCCTCGACGAAGAAACCCTTTATGCCCACACGAATTCGGCGCTTGTGCTCCGGACGAAGCTCTGCGTTTAAAACATACATGTCCGCAACTCCTTCAGCAGGCACGCGCTCATCCTCTGGAAGAACGGACCCATCATGAGAAATGAACTCAGGCCAAATGCACCAAATCCCGTCTTCGGACGGGTCGTCTTCCGCGTACAAAAAGTCCGAGCGTATGTGCTGAAACGGGAGCGAAGAACGTCCCCCTTCCGTTTGAGACAGAAAACGGTACCGAACCCGAAAGTCTGGTTCTCCGCCAGTTCGGTCGCGATATGAAAGTGGCTTCATCTGAGAGATAGCGCTGAAGTTGAGCTACTTACCAAGGTTTATCGTTGAAATTTCGATGCACCATCTTCAAACTGAGAGCCCCCTTTGAACGTCCGGTATCGCGGCAACCTTGACATGATAAGGCTCAACTGGCAATCCCCCATTCGAGTGAATTTCCATGTGTTTCCACCATCACCATGGCTACCTGACCTGGTGGTCGGCATCAGTTTCCAGAAAATGGTCTGGATTTATGTGCATTTTGAAAAATTGATGAATGTAAGAGCCCTTTAGAGTATCGCAAGTCGATGACAGTCATGTCTGCCTTGCAAGGTCGCGGTTACTTCGTCAAAGACACCTAATTTTCCAGCCAGCCAACGGAAAACCGCGCTCTACCGCCATTTTTCCGCGCTTTCAGACCGCCGCTAACACCTTCTTCTGGCACTCGATGCAGTAGAGGTTGCCGCCGAACTTCGGCTTGTTGAACCAACAGAACTTCGCGACGTTGTAGGGAACCGCCTCCCCGCAGGAATTGCAGATCAGCTTTTGCTTTGCCTTCGGTTCTTCTGCGGCCTCTGCCGCTTGCGGTGTAGGGGCCGTTTTAACTGGTTGAACAGGCACTGCCGCTTGAACGACTGCTGGACGCACAGGATCGGCGACCGGAGCCGCTTGCAAGGGCTGCTCCGCCAGGCCGAATTTGGCATGCCAGTTGAACGCGATGGGCTTGTGCAGCTTGGCGATTTCGCGAGCTAGATTTTCCAGCGTGTCCCTGCCGACAATCTTTGCCATCAGCAACGGACTGGACTCGTCAACCGACTTGTCGATGGTCTTGAACAGCATGTCGTTCTTGATGATGGCGTCCAGTCCGTCGATCTTGCCTTTGGGGCGGCTGATCCGGGCTCCCTTGGACACCAGCACCAAGCTCTTCAAATCGGGCTTGATGGTGAACCCGAGCCGCGTGGGCAACTTGACGGCCCCCGACTCGAACAGCCGCTTGAGGATCAGGATGTGGCGGTTGTTTTGCTCGATGGGCGAGGGCACGCCATAGGGCTTGCTGCCGAAGAAGGCGGCAAACTCGCCGTGCTCGTTGACGGCCACGCCTTCGGAGAAGTGCTTGCTCTCGCAGACCCACATTTCAAGCCAGCGATTCATGAGCAGGTGGTCGATCTGGGCAACGAGCCCTCCATGCTCGATACGCAAGTCGTGGATGATCATCCAATTGGCGCTGTCCCCGTAGTGCACCTTCATTTCATAGGCGGCTTCCTCTTCCCCGCGAATGCCCGCTTGGATGTTGCGAAGCTCCTGCTCAATGCGTTTTCTCGTCGTGGCGTCGGCTGCGGGATGGTTGAGAAGATTTTGAAGGACAGTCTTTTGAGTCTGCTTGTCGTCGGCTGGCTTGATGATCATTTGATGTGAAAATGTTTGGCTGATAACCCCGATGGTATTGGAGTTGAGCGAGTGCTTTACTTGGACAGCTTACCCTCAACACGGCCCGAAGCGCGAGCCATCTCAAGCTGACTCGTGGCTTTCCTTGGCAAGGGTCTGCTTGAGATCGATGACCGCATCCTTTGCCGCCGCCACCCACTTCTGGTTAGCCGTCTCCCAGCAACTTCGAATCCGTGGGACGTGCGGTTGAGACACACGGCAGGGCCTGGTCAAAGCAGGCGCGTCCACCGAAGAACGGCCACACAGGTGTCTCCGACAGCGCTGCACCACGCCTTCATCGCTCTCGTTGACGGCGTACTCAGATACAGCAGCAACACTTTACGCAGCGGCACGCGATGACGGCAGGCATTGGAGTTCACTGCAGACATCTGAATCTGCTCACCGAAGAGGTCTATGCCCTTTGGACATATGCGCACGCGCAGCGTGAGCCTCCCACCGCGTCGTTAGGTCTTCCATGAACACGGTGAAATCCACGTTCAATGCTTTCAGCCAAGCGTGGAGCTCCACCACATCTACTCTTCGGATACCTGTCTCGCATTTGCTGATCGTCGTTTGCTGCACCTGGAGCGCAAGTGCTAGTTCCATTTGAGACACCCCCAACTTCTCCCGTATCTCTCGCAGCAAGGCTGTGAAGATTTCGTACTGCTTGGAATGAAACGATGCGGGCATTCTGCTGGTCTGGAAAAGCTGCAGAATCAATCCGATTTTCGAATATGCGAAAATCGGTTACAGATCGACTCGTTTCGTCATTTAGACGTTTAAAGCGAGATGCTTGGGATAGATCCAAGCCCGGCTAGTACGAGTCGCATCCACATCACGCATCACAACCAACCCAAGGGAGCTATGAAAACTTCAATCTATGGTCGCTTCGTCGCCATGCTTATAGGCGGCTATGTCGCCATCAACGCAATTGCAGCAATACCGGTAACACCTGGAAATGTTCCGCAGAAGAAATGTGGTGCCAGCCGCCTTGATTCTCTAGTCCGGATGGGCACCGTTGCGCGTGCCGGTACAGTCTTCAGCGTTGCCGATAGGCGACTCAATCTTGGGAAGCCACTGGCAGTCGGAGAAATGTTGTTTTACGCGTCACTGACGGAAGGAACCAAGGTCTACCGCACAGAAAAGCAAATTGAGATCATTGATGACAGTCCCCTGACACCCGATATCCAGGTTACACCGCAAGACCAGCTGTCACTAATGGGGACCTTTCTGTCGAGCAAGGGGCAAAAGTTCGATTTGATTGTCCTTGGCAGCAGCTTCAACAAGGTTGTCGCAATGGTTGATGATTCCGGGTTTATTTGCTCCGATCGGCTGGATGAAAAGCTGGTTGCTGTCGGGGCACCGACCACGTATCAGGAGACCCCGCTGAAGGCGGTCATCATCGAATCGGGTATGGGCAAACCGCGAACGGTTTCCGTGGCGGTGACATACATGGGAATGGTTGGCGTAACTGCCAGCTTTCAGGTCGCGGTAATGGTCAACGGCCAGGTGGAATCAACCAAGGTTTCGTCATTTGACGTGTATGCACCGCAAGTAAACATTGGTGACTTGAATTTCGCTATGAAAGTCGAAGAGGGGCGCATGGTGGTCACTTCACTCAATGAACCAGATGACTACAGCGCTTGGCTGATGTCGATCCGCAAGCGCCGTTGAAAATCTGTATCGACGCACTGAACTCCTTACCTGAACGGGGCCGACCCGCACAGCAGGAATAGGCGCAACCGCTGCGAAGTGTGGACGACACCCATCGGAGGAAACCACTATCTCTGTCTATGGTTATGGCGAACAGAAGTGCACGATGTTCGCATTGATGCCGTGCAGCCACCCTGGCAATGGACGTACCGGGCTGGGCACAGGCGCTGAAAACTTTCAGTTTGCGTTTGGGCTATAGAACCGGCACTTGGGGGCTTAGGTGGTGCGAGAACCGCTCACCATGGCGTGCATGATCATCGTGCACACTATCGCTTGATGTCGGCAAGCCTTCAATGCGTGTTTGCCGAACTTACGAAGATTGTGCCGCGGCGAGGGGAATTGATAGGCATGGTGTCAAAACGGTACGGCTTTCGTGTGCGAAAACGGGAATCTGTTCATGCACACTAGGTCCGGTGACGTTTTTCCCCAACCGCAGCATCCTTGATGCAAAAAAGTCTGCCTTAGACGGATTTGCACATTGACCGCTAACATGGTATGCGTTACCGTATGGTGAACTTAGTGGATGTAACGCGTGATTGGTGTGGCATTTTTCGTTTTTGCTTAACAATGCGTTTTATTGTATAATTCCAAGATTTGATGCCTTTTGTTGTTGTTCGACATTGATTGTGCAGTGACACGTTTTTGCGGCAGGGCTCTCCCGAGTGCATGTCCGCTATGGTCATGATTGCTACGAGTGTGGCTTGTTGGTGCGAATTTTTCGTTTAATTTAGATGTTTTTACTAGGAGAATGTGATGAAGGTTGAAAATGACCGCATAATTTTTGAATACCTCACAACGGCAAGCTCGTCTACCGTTGGAGACATTCAGCAGGTTACTGCGAAAATCAAATCGGCATCGTCGTTCTCTTCGTCAAATGCGCCGGGTGAGTCCGCAAACATGGAACTTGCGCAAATTGAACAGTTGGGACGGACAACTGTTAGCAATTTCAACAGAATTTTTGCCTGAATTTGTTTCACGATGATAGCGCCTAGTTTTAGGCGCTATTATTTTGTCTTTTTTTATAAAAATAAGTAGGATTCTTTGTGCGATTGAATTTTAACGAGAACCATCACGAAGATATCAAATGTATTCTTGCCTTTATTGAAGGCATTGGCTTCAATCCAGATAAAAATACCACTGCAATAAATGTTGCAAAAATAACTTCCATATTGAGCGGGATTAGACAAGATTTTCCTCACAAAGATGGAATGGAAAAAGCAAGCATATTTAAAAAAGCTGCGACTTTGATGGTTTATTTCATTTCTGAAAAACCAATTGAATCAGATGAGGTTGGGAATCTTGTTTTTCCAAACGAGCTTAAAATAATTCCAAACTATTTAAATACGGTAATTGCTGTTTTTATTGCTTTCGCGTTACTCCACAACGCAACAATTGCACGCTCTGATGGCGCCGAAATAAATTTAACTCATAAGATTAAATTATCAAAACATTCCTTCATTGACATGATCGATGCATTATCAAATGCAACGTTTGCAACTCATTTCAAGATGGCATCTGTTCTTCTTGAACAATTAGTCTACAAAACGAATATAGAATGTCAATATGAAGTTTTTGAATGGTAATATTTTTGCCATTTTAAAGAAGCTTACTTCACAAGAAGTTTCCGAATTGCTCTTGTAAATCCGGATTCAAAGATTCGACGTCCTCTTTCATTCATAACTTCTCCATTAACTCCTTCGCTCCAACCTTCATCCTCGAAGAATGCTGGCGAAATTGCTTTTTCCAGAGCATCGCGCTCTGACGCGGTAAGGATAAATTGAGGAGATTCTCCTAGCAACGAAACACCAGTTTTCGTTTGATTGATCGGACTTGGAAGCGCCGGCGAACGATCCAAGTTCAAGACTGTTAGCGACTTCAGTAAATTCACCTCTGCCTTTAACTTGTCACGCTCAATTAGTGCCGCATGGGCTAACGCCCTGAGTGCTGGGTCTTCAATCCGAGCGAGGAACGGTGTCGCTGAAGCTGAAACTTGTACGGATGGCTTCACCTGTTTAGAGATAGGACCGGCGTGCTTTTCCCACGCCTGGATTAGCGTTCGATAGTCCTCCGATGGCGCGTTATAGAGGGCTCTGGACTTGATTCCACCAGCAGCCTCCCAGAGCCGTCCGATGGTGGATAAAGAATAGTCCTTGCTACCTGAATGCTGCGCAGCACAAAGGGTATTCAATAGTTGAAGATTTTTCACCTTTTGCTGTCGCGAGGACTTAGCAATAAGCGCCTCCAGAACTTCACTCGGATGAATTGAAGTTGCATCATTCATTGACCGACTCCAACCATAACCGGGACATCGCTACCTGCCAACTTTGTAGACCTTTTTCCAGCCAGCAATCCACGTAGGTCTAGGCCTAGATGCTCTGACAAGCTCTCCTGTGCATCAATCATCGCGACGACCTGGCGCTGTCCCAACGCAGGGCTATCTGGATTGAACTCACGGGCAAGACTGGACATGAAGCTGTTTCCCGCACGCAACTGTTCTTCTTCGCTGAGCGTGAGGAAGATAGGCGGCAATCCATCTCGCAGCAAGGCTGCATCTAATAGTTGGCTTCGTCTAAAAACAGCCTTACCAGGCGCGAGGTCCGGATAGACTTCTGCAGCGGCACATACACCAGCAAGCTGCAACAGTTCAGAATCAACCTCTTCAATGGCGACCTCAAGGTCCTGGATAGTGCCAACAGTGATTAGTGCGCTGGCACCGGATTTATCACCCTCAGAATTTAGTTGCTCTTGACAGCGGCTTATTAGACGTGCGCACGCTGCAGCATCTTCTGCTAGGTCGCTGAAACGTTGCATCGCCGTTTCATAAATTCGCTGCAACTTCCGAAGTTCGGCGATGCCATCAAATTGCAATCCCTCACGCTCGCCTGCTTCACGCTGTGCTTTCATTGTGCCAAGATTGCGGTCTGCCACTACGCACGCATTCCTAGCTTCGTCATAGTGATAGAAGATTACGTTTAGATGTGCGACAAGCGCAGGCATGTAATGCGCTCGGGTGACGAACCATCGACACCGCACGCAATTACGAGCACCTCCGGGAACAGGGGTGTAGCGCGGATTCGCATCAGAACTTAAATTGGGTCCCCCGTTATGACAACCACCAATACTATTATTGCCATCCATTTGAGTCGTGTTTCCCCCAACTAGACAGAGACCATGGTGCATCAGCATCCAACCGGCAGGATTTCGAGCGGCAGGATGTTCTGGGACCGCTAATGCAAGCGAATTGGAACTGTTTGCAATCGCTTCCGACAGCATTTGGTTGTGCTCTGTATCTCGCAGAAACTCAACGACATTGCGATCCTTTGCTTCTTCTAATCGTTTCGTCGCCTCTTCCAGCTCACGATGGATGAAAGCCGCACCAGGTTTTGTATAGTAAAGCGTCATCAGCAACCGGCTGTGCCCAACCAACTTCTGAAGTATAGGGAATGGCACCTTACCCTCCAGTGCAAGTGCCGTGATAAGTGATACACGTAGACTATGGAGCGGAAAGTGCGTTGTTGTTCTAGAGTCGCCAACAACTAATGTTATTCCTGAGCCATCTGAATGTCGCTCTCCCCGCTTAGCAAGGTGCTGCTGAAATGCTTCCAATAGTCTGTACCAAGGGGTATCTAACAAAGATCTAGATATCGGAAGATGAGCAAAGCGCGCACCCATCTCAGGTGATCTAAATAGGAAACAGGCATCAGGAAATCCAGCCAACTGAAGTTCACTTTTAGCGTCGATGCGCGAAGCATCTAACTCAGACCATGACGTACGGCTTTGAATTGGGTTGTACTTTTCCTGCCAATTTCGAAGTTTGCATATCCAATAGAATGGATTTCCGTGTAGAGGACCTGATGCTGACCAAGTAAGTACATAGCCCTTTTCCGCCCCACTTTTCTGTGCGTCGGCGGTCTTATTGGTATTGATGTAGAGTTGAACCTGCGGCCCCCCAGCTTCTGGTATTGCCGGTGCATTTCGCCGAAAAACACCTTGCCTGAGAGGTTTTCTTTCGGTTCCTTCTGAGAGCCTGCTTTCGCTTAACGACCACTTCCCAGTGTTGCCGTCACCATCGTAACGCCATGTGTCAGCTTCACCGGAATCCAGTAAACATACTTGAATTGTCCGCAAGGGGAGTGCTAGCTTTAGCAGGAGTGCAACCCAGCGCACGGGTGACCACATCTCCAATAAGGGTCCACCACGACCCGAACTTCTTGGGCGTAAACGCCATACGCAGTCTGGGTCATCTTTATCGATTTGAGATTCGGTCACCTCAAACCAATCTGGTGCGGGTGTGCCCATACGCCCGAATTCACTACCGAGTGCTGATTGCGCCCACTTCCAATCTCCAAAATGCGCGCCGGAAGCAAGCATAGATCTCAAATCATCTATGTAACCATACGGCAACGGAGACCGAACGGACTCTGCGCGGTGGGTACTACCATCCCTGCGCATTGCAGTAACAGGGTTGTGATAGTTGTTGCTGATGATCGGGCGATCATGGTCATCAGGAAGGCTTAACGTGGTTAAGAGTACCCATTCAAGAAATTCGTGAACATAGTTGTTGCTCGTGGTGGCAACTCGCACTTCCAACCCGGCAAGACAAGTTGGGAAAAAGTGCGGCAAAAGCGTGGTTCTGGATAGCAAAATTGAAGGACTGAGCGAGATGCCACGACTTTCCACTTGGCCAATAAGGAAGTCTTTAAAGAATTTCCGCAAGGACAGTAGTCGTGGACGTATTCCAGCGCCTTGTTCAAGTATCCAGCGTGCCCCTAACACTCGCCATTCTTCAAGCTGTGGGTACTCGTCACTGATCCAAATAAACTCTTTGTCTGCCTCGACCGGAGGCCTAACACCGCGCTTGCTACGTGCAGAAACCCCTGCAGCATTGGACCAGTCATAAAGATTCCATTCTCCGATTCCCAGTTCTTCCGCTGCAGACTTTACGCCAATAATCCTCACGCGTTCAATTGCATGCGCTCTTTCGTCATCGGAAAATGTTCTGGTTACCCTGCCTGTTTCACCGCTTGCACGGCGAATTTCTCTCAACCAATTTTGGATCGAAGCTTCGCTGACGCCCAGAGCATGTGCGACGAGCACGACACTTTCACCAACCTCCAAAACACGACGAACGGCTTCGGTTCGAATTTCATCCGAAAATCGATTCCCCCTATTGGGGATGGCTGGTCGAGTACCGGGCTTTGAATTTTTTCTCATTTTAAATTTCCCCTTATTGCTCTGACTATGATTGGCTTTACTGCAACTGGGCCGATATTTCACGCGCTTGCGACGCGAGCGCGGCGGCATTATCAAGTGTTTGGCTAGCCGTGCGCAGAGCATTCAACACTTCTGACTGCGTCGGTTGTGTATAAGTCCCCTGGCTCTCCAGCGAGCTGTGATGCATAAACCTACGAATGAACTCAGGCGCAACTTTGGCAGCAGCGAGACGACGCCCGTAGGCATGCCTGTGCCCGTGAGGCGTGGTCCCAGCCGCCTTTGACACTTGAAGACCTATTCTTTTTACGGCGGCGGCGTGCGCTTTGTTGAACTGGCTAATAGAGTATGGGTTCCCGCGTGGCTCGCGTGCCGTGTTCACGAATGCATAGGGGTGATTCCTGTCCATCATTGCAAGTTGTTCCAAATAGCGATACCAGATTTGCAAAAAAAGCTCTCCATAAGCCGGTACGAACCAGTAGGCCCGAAAGAACAAGCTACCAAAGCTACTTTCGTGCGCGCCGCCCTTCCAACCGGCCTCCTTGGAACCCCATTGCTCATGGCGTGGTGCCAACCCCCACCTTTCTCGAAGGTAGGTCGTTCTATTGCCTTTCTTTTGATTCCCACGTTGATCTCGCCAATCAGCTGGAGCAGCTCCTTCGCTTGGGTGGTGAATCATCACCACAGCTGATTTGAAGTTAGAAGGATCGGGGATGACATCAGAAACATACAAATGAAAAGGTTCAGATTCTCGGAAACCTGCACCGTGCATGAGTAGCGTAATAAGCATTGAACGGTAGTCGTATCTCTCCCCAACTTTGAAACCCTCAGTCATCAAGCGCAGAAAGTGCTCCTCTGGAAAAGCAGGAGGTTCGGGGCGCTCAGTAGTAATCGTACGAGTAGATCGAACTACGCGGCCTCCAGGCTCATTGGAATTATTCAGGGTTGTGGCCCACGTGTGCCCCAAGAAAGAGCGATCACGCCGGTACTGATACGCAGCTTCGTCAAGACCGCGATCGTAGGTACAACCTGCATACTTTGGATTGAAGGTTGCAGCAGCAGGTCTTGTCAATGCAAGGTAATCAAAGAACTCAGTAAGGTTTGATACCACTGCCCTAGCAGCACGTGCATTCATTGACTTCCACCCCAAACCGCTTGGATCGCCACCATTCATGCGATCAAACGATCCCGTGTACAGCCGCTGAGCAAAGTTCATGAATAGCTTGTAGTTATCACGTTCTAGTTCATTGCAAGAGAGATACTCAACGAACAACCGCACGGACCTTACTACCTTTCGCATCCATTCAAGGCTACGGTCATGGGCACGAGACAGGCAATAATCGAGTAGCGGCTCTACCACTCCAACTGGTGTTACCAACACAGGCAGTTCGACGAATGCTCCTGTTGCGTCTGTCCGAACACGTGCTTTGACAACTGTGAGTGCTACTACCATTTCACGCCTCCATCAGTTCACCGAGCATTTGACCAAGTGCTACTTTGCGTAGCGATGCATGCGGAAGTTCGGCTACAGCGCGATTAAATGCCTCAAGATCCCCAACCAGAACCACTTGATCGATAGCTCTTGTGATTGCCGTGTAGACCATTGTTCGATCGAGATTCCAGGATTTAGTGACTGGGATAATCACCCGCTTAAACTGCGACCCCTGTGCCTTGTGCACCGTGACTGCATAACCCAGCTCAATGGAGTCAAGCACTTCCAATGTCAACGGTCTAAGCTCTCCGTCATCCCATCTCACCCACCCGTAGGTTTTTTTTCCATCTGAACTTTGTAGTGGCGTTGGTTCGATGGTGTGAATGCGTCCCAAACTACCATTTTGAATACCGAAGTTCCAAAGATTTCTCGTGCACAGAACTGGGTCATCGAGCTTCAGACCGGTGTCCTCCATCCGGTCTCGCTCATCATTCCAAACGAGTAAGCTTTCACCCCCTTCATTTAAATGAACCTGGCACTCCATGTTCATTCTGAGAGATGACCCAATTCCACGTTTCCGTGTGAATGTCAGTACCTGTGTATTCTTTGGGTCATGGCTGAGCAATTCGAGAACCTTTGCTTCGATGGAATCACCGTCACATTCAATGAACGAAATTGGATTATTGAAATTAGAAGACAGGGTGGGAATGCTTCCACAGCGGATGGCTGCTGCCGCAGCCGCAATTACGCCACCGAATCTGCGAACTTCTGTCAATTCAACATTTGGTACTTCGCTTACATGGACTAGCGCTTGCAAGATCAATCCAGGCCCGATGGGCGGCAACTGGTACGGATCACCAACAAAAATCAAGCGTGTTGATGTTGGAATTGACCTTATTAGGCGATATGCAAGCAGCTCATCGAGCATGCTGGCCTCATCAACGATGAGCACACAATCATTGGACATACCTTGCTTTGCGACGTTTTGCAGGAACCCCGCAATCGTCATTGCTGGCTTGCCTGTCGCATCCGCAATTCGCTTCGCTGCGCGGCCAGACAATGCCATCTGGTAGGTTACACGGCCAACTGAATCTAGTGCCCTGTAGATGCACTTAAGTACTGTTGTTTTACCTACGCCAGCGCCACCCGTAATGAGAACGAGGTTGTGGGTAACGACAGCCATAACAGATTCCCTCTGTGCTGCGTTAAGTTCGTAGTGTGGATCTGCCTGTAATCTAGCCTCCTCCATTTCAAAGTCAGCAATGATCGATTCGACTTCACTCTGCGACATGAGCACGTCCCCGCTTGTAAGGCGTTCGCAGAACGCATTCGCAAGTGAAGATTCAATCACCCAAGGACCAAGGGCGTGCAATTCCGTTTTGTTTTGAACAACGTGGCTATTTTCAATGGCAAGTTTCAAGGCTGCAGGAACTAGCTTCTCCCCCACCAGAGATCCAATTTCAGACTCAACATCCACGCGAGGAAGATACATGTGACCCGTGTCTAGCGCTCTATGGAGTACCAGCTCCACTGCTGCAATCAAGCGGCGGGAATCCGTACTGTCAAGCCCAAACTCTGACTTTGCTAATTCATCGATGACCAACCATGTCATGCCAAATGTAAGCAGGCGGTATGGGTCTGAACGAATTGCGTCCAACGCATCATCTTCATAAATTTCAAGAATTCTTCTTGCCACCTTTAAGTCGAATCCAACTCGCTGAAAGAAGCGTATGGCGTCAGCGTTTCCGTAAGCCGCCCACCCCTCCAAAATCACGTCTGTGAGATGACTTCCTATTAAAGCTTCCAGTGAACTTCGGTCGCAATCCTCCAAACACGTGTACAAATCTTCGCCCAGTGCGTCCCATAAGCGTCGCGCTGTAACATCTCCTATGCCAGGGAATGCTGGGCTACATGCCAATAGCTGGACTATGTGCTCTCCGGATGGGCGAATAAGTGTTGCCTCGCTGGCGACAATCCGTCGCTCATGCACACGCCATCCATCCACTTCATAAACAACTGCTTCTGAACGTCCATAAACCTGCCACCATTGCCCTTGTTCAACCATCACGGTCAAGAGCCTCGAAGGAATACTCACCGCATAGCGCGGTGCCTGCGGATAGACCACCCCAGCATCATTAAGAGATAGTCCGGAAAAGTAAGAGCTACGCCCATCACTGGCGCGAACTCGCTGAACACGCAAGGTGACCTGCTCTGTAGTCACCGTCATATTGCAAGCCGTCCAGTTGCTGCTAGGTGCGCATCAATGGCTTCAAATCGCATCAATCGCTTGCGAAGGTCCGTCAATGCCGCACGCAATGACATATTTTCCGCTTCCAGCAGCTTTAAGCGCTCTCCGGCGGTGACTTGCTGATCCGCAACTCGCCGAAGGGGAACTGCGTCTGACACGACCGATGCGGGCAGTACACCGCGAGTCCGAAGACCGGCTTCAAGTTGGGCGAGCGATTCCTTGACGCGGGGGTTTTGATGAAGAACCGAACGAGCACAATTTAACGAACGACAAATCTCACCCCGATTGAGTTGCCCCCCTCGTACGATGCTTCTCGCATCCTCATCGGTTAGCCCGGCGGCCCAAAGGGTGAACGCTTCGAAGTGTTCGGCACCTTTATCCTGACCATTCACACCACTTTTTTTCTTCATACTATGTATTATGATGGTATGTTTTCAATAGTCAAGGCGAAATTTTTCTGAAAAAATGCAGCTTTAGGCATCCAGAAACGCTTGTTTTAAGTGAACTATGTATGCTTAGCTGGGATAAATAACGGTGGTGGCTCCGATAAAGGTAAACAGCCCACTTTCCACATGCGGCAAAAACGCGTCCTGCTGACTTTTGTTGAAGCGGTGGCACTCGTCCACAAACACAATCGTGTGGCGCTGCTCCAAGCCATC
>TBL_comb47_HYPODRAFT_10003881_pt1 | contig 17453 bp, 8 predicted proteins | sample TroBogypolimnion_40_FD_10682 | JGI IMG/M metagenome (IMG submission 10682)
CGGGCGGGTTGGTCGTGCCAAAAGGTATAACCATCGTCGCTTCTGGTATTGAATATACGGGTGTGGTCGGTACGGTCGATACATATTCCGGAAGAAAATTTCATGGTAGAAATCAGCCTGTCAGCCTGGTCCAGGAGAAACTGCTTATAGTCTGGGTCACCCGGAACGGTAATAACAGCCCCGCCCCAGGTGAAGAGCGGATTTCCACCCAGAAATGGATAACCTTTCCAGTTGGTCATAATGACTGCTTCACTTAAGTTTTTCTGAATGAAAGCCTTGGGGTTTTTCCAAAGGTCTTCGTTTGCCAGCGTTTTGGGATCAGGAGCATCTGTTCCCCGTAGTTCATATCCTAATTCAGTCATATTAAAATAGTCGAGCACATAGAAACCCATCGAACGCATTTGTTCTCCATATTTATTGAGCTGATCAACCGATGTCTGTTCGCTTTTCCCATTCCATTTCCCATCGGAATTTGCATTGAATCTGGTCCATTTCTCAGACGGACTTTTCACAAGGGGAAGGAACATTCCCATGTAAGGAAAGTCGAAGCTGGCTTTCCAGTTGAGTCGATATCCCATTTTTTGGAAGCGTTTGGCATCTAAAGATCCTTCGTAGGAGGAGTAAGATCCACATCCGATAATCTCGTCATCCAACGGAAGTACAGGGTTAAAATACTCTGGATAGTTAATACTCATCCACTGAAGACCACCACGCCAGTCAGCAGGATGAGCCACCAGATCGGCTGATAATCTGACTATTTTATCACTGCTGATGCGATTGTAGCGGCGCGAAAATTTGAAGTCGCCAAAGCTGGTCATATCCAGACTTTCAAACAGAATTCGGTCGTTGGGAGAGCGAATGACTGACAATGCAATGTCTTTTTCTGAATCAGAAACAGTAATCATAGGAATCGAAATGTTATTGCCATCATAAGCTACATAACCCCGGTTTCCTTCCGGATAATCGGGCATTCCATAGTTAAAAGTCTGGTTGTAAAAAGGAACTGAAACCAACGGATCCTGCCATTCAAATTCGCGATCCCATTCGGCTTTAATTGCTTTGCCATCAGGGTTTCCCCAGGGAAGCCAGATTCCGGTTGTTCCAGTTTCCGGCCAATAAAACGAGCTGTTGATCGGGGTAGTCCAGGGTGTGCTTTCCCCTTTAATTTCAAGCTCCCAACGGATGCTGGTGGCTGTTGGATAGTAGCGTTCAGTAACCGAACATTTTTCATTCGCCAATTCTTTTTCAAGTGAATAGTTGAATTCAATTCCGCCATTGTCCAGCTTTTTGGCTAATACATCGGTTGTTCTTTTGCAAAGTGACAGTTCAGTATGGCCTTTCATTGCATAAAACAGCCTGTCTTTCCCGAGTTTTACCCCGGTAATCTGCCCATTGTCCGATATACCTAGTTCAATGGTTTTAGACTTTACTTCGTATTTGGTCGGTAACGTAACGGGTCTTTTCTTTTCGGTTGCCAAGGTTAGTGTTGGATTAACCCAGTCAGCATGACAATGGCGCATTTTTTCACCTGAATGGACTACCACAAGTTTCAGAATATCAATTCCGTATACATTTAAGTCGAGATTTGCAGCCTGACTTTCAATGGTCATTTCTCCGCTGTCGAACAGCTTTTGTCCATCGCCAAAAATCTGAAAACAAACTCCTCTCTTTTCGTTGTAAGTTTTTATTTCATTATCAAGTCCGATCATTGTAGTGAACTTTTGGAAGTTCTGGTCCAATTCATAACTGATTTCACTGTTTGCCTCAACACCAATTCCGTTTGAATAACCAGTCCCATTAATGTTCAGCTGGTTTCCACCAATACTTTTGTTGATTTTCAGTTCACCTGAATTTGGCTTTACTGCCGCAGGATTCAGTGTTTCCAGTTTAACCTGCTCCGGATTTTGTGCCTGACCACGTTGTGAAATAAGGAGCAACAGGAGTAATAATCGGACCATTTAGAGATTGTTTATATCGATATTTTTAACTTCTGTTTGACTACATCAAATTAACCTCGAAATTCATGGAGTGCTTCAATCATCGCAACCAGATTTTCAGGCGGCACATCAGGCATGATGTTGTGAATGGTATTGAATACATATCCACCATCTCTGCCAAAAATCTCGAGGTTCCTTTTTACATGGTGTTTCACCTGTTGGGGAGTTGCCTGGTTCAGGATGCTTTGCGTGTTAATTCCTCCGCCCCAGAAGGTGAGGTCTTTGCCAAATTCCCGTTTCAGATCAGCCGGGTTCATGTTCACAGCATTGATCTGTACCGGGTTTAGGATCTCAAACCCGGCTTCGATCAGATGGGGAATCAATTCGTAAATACCGCCGCAGGAGTGAAGCATGGTGTGGGCTGATGAATGAGCTTTTACATAGTTGCACATCATCCGATGGCGGGGCATAAAAAACTCACAGTAGGTTTCGGTATCAAACAATGGTCCGGTATTAGTGCCCAGATCGTCTCCAAATTTGATGATGTCGACCACATCGCCCACCGCCTCGCATACTTTAGCCAGAAAGTCCATGTGTCGTTCCAGAAGTGCGTCGAGCAGGCGGTGAACATTTTCGGGTTCAAGATAAGGGTCCATCAGGAAGTTGTCGATTCGCCGGAGGAAAGTTCCCCATTCAAAGAGGTTACATCCTACACCAATCAATAAGGCTCTATCGGTATTTGCACGGGCTTCCAGCGCCTTTTCCCGAAGAAAAGTCCAGAAGTTCGGTTCGTCTATCCGATCAAATGGAGCAAAGCCAAATCCACCCCAAACAGTTCGCGACATTTCAAAGTCCAGATTTTGGAAATCTTCCGGATATCCTTTAACAAAGGGAAAGATCAGCTGATCGAAAAATGTTGCCCCAACCGGCATCTTGCCAATAAATTCGCCGCATTTTCCCGGCGCCAGCCAAACGCCGTCAGACTGTTTTTCCGGATAAAACCATCGGGGATACAGCGCCGGATAACCTTTAATCAATTCCAGCGGATGCCAGTATTCTTCGTCATTATTAAAAAACCTCCCAATGTCGAAAACGTCCACACCCCAAAGGTCGAGCAATTCAATTTCAGGTTGAGTAACCTGCTGAATCACATCGTAAGCATGATTCTTCTTATTGGATAAGCCGAGGTGGTTCACCAGATTTTGATAGGCTACCACCGAAATTCCGGAGCTTGGAGTTGCCCCCAGATCCAACGGAATACGGTCAGGCTGCTTGTGGTTGATTGCGGATAAAATTCGTTCTCTATGATTCATATTCAATTTTTTTACGGTAGTGCAGAAGTTCCAAAAACCAAAATTATTCTGTTATATACTTACTAATTAGCTATTTAAATTATTTATAAAACTCCACTAGAATTGCAGAATAGGGAGGAACAATCAACGAAGCTTCATGATTGTTTCCTAACTTCTGCGTTTTCACTTTATCCGATGGTGAAATCAAAATTCTGGCCATCCTGATGTTTTCTTTATCCGGGCAAACGATTTGACAGGATTGTTGTTTTTCGGTATAATTGACGATGACCTGTGCGTTATCTCCGTTTTGGCTGTGCCAACGGGACGTGAATAATGAACTGTTATGAATTTCCTTATTCCCGCGCGTGATCATTGGAATGTCGTAGGTCCCTTTTAAATCATAGGGCTTTCCCATTCTTCCGTAAATGAGGTATTTCTTGAATTCACTTTGTCTCCAGCTATTTAAATTTTTGATTAATGTCTTTATCACTTCCTGATCAGGCATTTTGATGTTCCATTCGGTACCCCAGCTCCATGTTATTTGCCCTTTTCCGGCAAGAACTACGGTCATGAAATCTCCGGCAATAAAAGATTGTGATATTCGTTGAAGATAGTTGTATGGAGATTTGTCATTGTCGATAAAGAAAGTGGTACATACCTGATTCCCGGAGAAGTTATTGACATATTCATGGTATAAATAGGCATAAGCGGGTACCGGATTCCCCTGACTGTAGCCAAGGTTACTCCTTGAATCATTAAGCAATAAATAAGGAATAAATGGTTCGCCCGGGGCCTCTTCGCAACCGAGCAGCATTTTTTTGCCAGAATGATCGATCATTTGCTGAAGATCGCTGTAAATATCGATCATCGCCTCTTTCATCCATTTTCCCGGAGCTTCGGGGTGTCCGTGATTTTTGCTGTAACAGGAATAGCAATAGCCTCCCATCATTTGGTCAAAGTACTGGGAATAATCGATTTTATTATTCAACATTTTTTGTACTTCATCATGAACTACTTTTTTTACAAAAGGAGTGGCCGGACACATATCGTAGCCCATTCTTTGAGCACGGGGGCCAACGCAGGCCCCGTTTGTACATAAAGAACCATCCGGAGCAATTGTGGCTATAACTTTTAAGTTTTTTTCATTCCACTCTTTGGTCATGTTATAGGTGGTATCCGTATTGCTTTTTGTAGTATAACCCGTTCCGCTGGCGTACAAACCGATCATACTTCCTTTTTGATGTAGCTTATCCACAAATTCCGAAAAATTTCCTGTCCCTCCGTAAGGTGGCCAGACATAAGGTGGAGCCCAGGGTGCAGAGCCTTCCCAATGCATAAGCAGGGCAAGAATGTTACTTCCAAAATCTTGTGACAATTTGCCGAGGACCGGAAGAGCATTCGTATATGGGTAATACTCGTTGGGGGTCATATCACCCCGATCTCTGGTTCCTCTTACGGGATAAGTAATAACAACCGGTGATTTTTCATACCATTCAGGGATTCTTTTATTATCGATCAGCTTAGGCATTTTAATCAGGTCAACAGATTCTATCCATTTCCGATAAATATCGGCAGCATCATACCAATCTCCATCGAAACCACCCAATACCATTTTGTAAGGTAAAGAATAGTGATGTTTGGATGCCCCCGGGAATAATCTGTAGTCTAACAAAATAGATAAATCTGATTGCGGATAAATATTTATGCCTTTCATGTTGCTTTCTTTATCATGAGCAGCAAAATAAAGACCACTTCCATTTTTATAGTAGGCCATGAATTGCATATTGCAATCACCCGGATAAATTCCGATACATCCGGCATTCGGATGCTCCACCTGCTTTGGCTTAAATCCGGTATCATATACGATGTCCATATTTTCTACCACAACACCTTCAGCCCAGGGCCTGAAAATACGGGCTTTCCCTCCCGAACCTATTAAATCGCTATTCACTTTAGCCAATGGAAAATCGATATTGTCGACATAAAAGACCGTTGAGTTGTCAATTGCAATATCCCAATAGGTAAGCGGGTCGTTGGGTGAACTTTCGATAGTAACTATTGCATCAACAGGAAGATGATTCAGCTTTGTATATTGGATTTTAATTACCGTTTTTAGTGCTGATTTCGCCTTCACAATATTGGTCTTTTCAGCTTCCAGTGAGCCTAAATCAATCGCTTTACCCGAATGATCCCGCAATCGTATTTTAAAAAGGTCTTCTTTTGCGCTTCCCTGAAAAATATATTCGACTCCATTTCGATAGTAGGAATCCAGACCTCCATGATCAGGATTCACTGATAAAGAAAAGTCAGTTCCTTCAATCGTGTTAGAGGGATTTTCCTGAGTAAAACCTAATTTACAGAAGTATAGGAACAGTATTCCAGAGAAAAGTAGAATCTTCATGTTTTAATCTCTGATCGTATTTAGTTTAGACGTATTGTGATTATTTCGTAAGGTTTAACCGAAACCTCCACGCTTCCATCACCATTCACCGACAGTTTTTGTTCGTCGTATTCGAGCATATTGGTTAAGGTAACTTTACTGAATGGCTTAAAACCTGTAAGTTTGGCTTTCGCGAATTTGCCCTCGGTTTCGTAAAAGCGAACAATGGAACCGTTGCCGTCTTCAGCCTTTTTCAAAGTTGAAACTACGATATTGGCAGGTTCAACTTTCAGGAAACTTTGAGAAGCGGGAAGGGTTGCTATTGCAGGTACGGAAGCTTTCCCGGAGAATGCTGTGAGTGGGTTATTGAAAGCCAATCCTTCCTTTTGGGCATACCGCCAGTTGCCATCATGCAGGTAAAGTGCCATGCGGTAGCTGTGTGATCCTGCCTGTGTAAACGAGTATTTTGGATTCCATCCGAAGCTTTCCCGGGTAGAGAGCAGTACATGCTGAACCAAAGGATAATCGACCGGATTGGTGGTTTCGTCGCGGAAGAGGTGGACAGTCATATCGGAAGCAAACAAACATCCATTGCCTTTATAAGTTCCGGTCGAAACGTCAACCCAGTTCAGGGCTTCGCGGAATGGCAAATATTTTCGTCCATAATTGGCCGGATAGAACTGACATTCGTAATTATCGGGGAGCCAGGAGAAATCCACATTGTCGCCCCGGTCAATTTCAACTCTTCCAAAAGGGACATCGTAGGTGGCATTACCCGATTTGTCCATATTGAGCGGGAATACGATGCGCAGCTCCTTCGCTTTTTCACCGGTCCAGTTCAGCACATCGGCCTCCATATTGAGTTCTCCGGTTTTTTTGGTAAGAATAAACCGTTCACGAAGGGTGAAGTATTTCATGTTGGCTTCTTTTTCAATAATATAGCGCAACGGACTTTCAACAGCGCGGATAGTTTTGAATTCGTGCATGCTGGTTTTGTCGAAATCGTCCATCGTTGCCGGTTCCTGGTTTTCCCAGGCTACTGTTGGAGCACCCATCTGGATCACTTCACCTCCAAAGAATTTATCGGTTTTCAGTACTTCCTGTTTTCTTACTTTGTCGTATAACGATGAAATACCACCTGCCCCGAACGTTACACTGATTTTTTCATTTTCAAGTTTTTCATTTTTAATTTCAGTGTATCCCTGGGGGAAAGCTTTTGCATCGGTGGTATAGTATGTTTTGTAGCCAAGGGATGGAATATCGGCAGCGTTGAAACCCAGCTCCACTTCATGTTTTTCGGGTGATTGGCTGATAAGTTCACAGTTAATTTTGTTCCCAGTGGCATCTTTCAGTTCGAGACCTCTCCAGGTTGCCGGGTAATTAATTTTACAGGAAACAAATCCATTGCGGATCCAGCTGCTTTGATTATAAACAACCACGGGAATTTGAGAAGCAGTTCCCTGTGGAACGCGGCTTAACAGTTGCGATTGAGCTTCGCTGGCCAGTGAATCGCCTATTTGAAGTGATTTGGCATACGAATCAACACATACCTGATCACCCAGGATTCCGCGGTTACCACCCCAGCCATGATCGGGCCAGCAGTTCGCCAGCCACCCTGCGTCGAACCTGTTTTGCGGATAGCTGATGGTTGGATCAATGGTATTCAGCATTGAAAATAACCCTTCATCTTCAATCAGCTTGTTATGTCCTTTACGTCCCTGCAATAACCCTTCGCGGTGACCCGGTTCATCGTAATAGGCCCACGACATGGGGTAGTCTCCTTTTACGGTTTCCAGGTTCAGCTCACCTTTACTGAAAAAATCTTTCAACGCTTCATTAGGCTCTACAAACTCTATTTTAGGTGGATTAATCTGTTTTTCAGGTTCATTTTTGAAATTGGTATTCCACTTTTCGGCAAATTTAGTCATCACCTCGTTTTGCTTTTTCACAAACGGGATCAGCTCGGGGCATGGAGGAAGATAGTCGGAGTTAAAATCATACAATACCGATTTTGGTAATTGCCGGGGCTCAAAGTAATATTTCCGTTCATTCAGGAATTTCAGGTATCCAACTTCATTGTTCGGATTGATCATACGCGATTCAGCTCCATACCTGAAGGCAAACATCGGGATGGAAGTGCCGTCGAGACCTTGCCAATAGTAAAATCCCCATGGAAAGCGCCCCTGAACAATATAGTCGATACCACATTTTTTAAGAATTTGAGGTAATTGGTAGGTAACTCCGGGAACATCGGTATTGATGTAGAAATGGGTATCGCAGCCTGGAAAAGTCTCTTTCAGCCAGCGCCTTCCATAGTAAAACTGACGAACCAGTTTTTCCTGTCCCACATGAGCCTGAAGGCATTGAATATAGCTGCCCCCAAATGCAAACCGCTTTTCGCGGATACGCTGAATCAGTTCATCTTTACGTTCAGGATGGCGAACCAAAAATTCTTTCAGGTATGCGATGGATTCCATGGTATATTTAAATTCAGGATTGGTTCTCATAAGATCAAGGGCCGGTCCAATCAACACATTTGCCCGGTAATCAGCGGTGATGGCCTGTGTATCGAGCCATCCTAAATCGTTGTGGTTGGTAGCATAAATATTCAGTTTTCCCCCATCGAAATAGTTTTTGTCATAGGGTTTTAGCGTGAGGGTTTTGGATTCCGCAAAATGGTTGGTTGCCTCATTGATTCGGCATGTAAGATCACTTTCAGCAAAGGGTGCTGGAATCCAGATTTCCTGGGAAGTAACCGAATTCGCCGGAATTTCTGCAAGATTGACCTCTCCGAATTTTTTCCCATGGTGAGTAAGAAACAACTGTGCATTTTTAACCGCACATCCATTGTTGACAATCTCCAGTTTGGCTGCCTGAACAGGTTGATCATTCTGGACATCATACATATCCGAAGCCTTGATTTCGAAACCTGTTTTATGAGGTTCGGCATAAACTTTAACCTTGCAAAGGCCTGTGCGTTCAACACCCGACCCTTCCCATATCTTTTCAACGGTGAATCTGAGCAGATTAGTCTGAATTGCTTTCGGGAAGGTGATAATCTGAAAATATTCAGCAATGCGGAGTTCTGCATCTGTGCTTGTTCCATCCGAAAACGAAATTTTCACTTTTTTGGGGATCAGATAATCCCCTCTTTTTTGATCGGGTTCAAGAGTCATGTTATATCCCCACGATTGTGTGATCAGCCATACTTCCCGAATAGTTTGTGGCATTGCCCATCGGATACTTAGCCAGGCACCTTCAATTTCCTTGTCAGTTTCCCAGCGTACCTGGTATGATTCCCGCCCAATATTTAGCGCCCTTCCCCTCGAAGGTGGATTGGGGTTGGCAGAGGATGCGTCGTAAATTACTCCATTTTCAGGGGTAACCAGATTAAGGTTCTGCGCCTGAAGAAGATTGATGCAGATAATGATAAAAAACAGTGCTGAAAATATTTTTTTCTGACTCATGATGGGTGAATAGTTCGTTTAAGATTGCTTATTTGATACCTGATTGTTGAGATATTTCAATTTCCTCAAAATATCGTTTCAGCTGTTTTGACGTTGACAAGTCTTGTGTGATGTGGAATCCTAGTTTGTTGATTAACGTCCGGTTGAAATCGGACGAAAGTGATTGAATCAAGTCAATATCTGATTGCAATTGATTGCCAGCTTCGTCTTTGGCCCTGAAATAAAATCCATAGGACATGGCATGAATGATTTGGTCATGCGGCATTCCAACTTTTTGGGCCAGGTGAATGGCTCCCATAAAACGGTCGTCAGGCCCCAGCTTTCGGATCAGGTCTTGTCCAACACGGAAAATGGTGTCTTTTAACGCTTTGTTCCTGAAACGGAAAAGTAAGTCGTCGATATGAACAGTCAGATCACTCAAGCTGAAATCGTTGGAGTAAACATTCCAGAGCATTTCAGCCGATTGGAGCATAGTTGTCCGAGTAAACCGATAAACATCCGGATCGCGGAGGATTTCATAGATGTAGTTAGCGTTGGGATGTTTATAAAATCCGTAATAGGCAACTGTCGCATGTCCCAGATTGTGAATAAATGACTTTCGGTCGACCCAGGCTTTAATGTTTTCTTTGGGAGCTAATCCGGGAATATCCGGAATAGTAGCCTTAAATCCTTTTTTATCCACAATCAAGGTATTGTAAACTTCCGCCAAAACGACCAGCGGATCTTTCTCCAGTTCTGTCAACGGAATGAGAGGCACCATTTTCCCGATGCTGGTTTCAACCAATCCAACCAATTCGTCTATCGGATAATCAAGTGGTAAATTCCCGGACAGTTTCGCTCGGAGAAAGCCGCTGGCATCTCGCATATTCTCGGCCAAAATTATATCCAATGGAGAACCAGGCTGTTGTTGGTACCTGATTTTCAATCCTGCAGCAATGACCGGAGCCACTTTGCCAAGTGCATTCTTCCCTACCGAAGCCGCAAGAATTCCGGCGCTGGCCACTGCACCGGCTACTTTTTCTGTGTCGAAGCCTGAAATGGCTTCCACATTTCGAACCACAATCTCCGACTCTTCTTCACCTTTGGTAACAACCCTGTATTCATTTCTTTCATTGATTAAATCAACGGTTCGCTGATCGACATCCACGAAAACTACCTGGTAGCCGTTAGTGCCAAAAAGCTGTCCGATAAACGAACGACCGATTTTCCCCGCGCCAAAAATGACTACTTTGAGCGGATTAATCGTGAAATTGCTGTTTATAGCGTTCATAATATGGTTTCAGTTTTTCAAATTTCTCTCCGGGGTATTCTTCTAAATAAGTTCCGCCGATGTAAAAACAATTGTATCCGCCGGATACAACACCCCAGCAACAGGCCTCCATTAAATCAGGTGATTGAACGTGGTTGTTTAGCTGCATAACAATCGATGCAAGTACACCTCCTGCAAAATTGTCGCCGCAGCCGGTTGTGTCGCCGCTTGATCCGCTCTTCAGTTTTAGTGATACTTCTTTTGAAACTGGCAATTCGGTCAGTTCAAGTTTTTTAAAGAAATTTCCCTCAGAATAGACTATTATGTTTTTTGAGCCATTGGTGATGATCAGGGAAGCTACCCGCACGGACCGAAAGAATCTGATGGCCCCGTAAATATCAGATTCTCCGCTAAGACGAAGCGCCTCCTCGTAATCGGTAATCAGCAGATCGGTTAACCGGTAACTTTCGTCGCTTTCGCCCAACGGCCACCGGCAATCCGGATGTGCTTTTTCATTCCGGAAATCGTATACAGTATTAATGAGGGTGATGCAACCTTTGTTTTTGGCAGTGCGGAGTAATTCTGCCAAATGATCGTGAATAGCCGGAACCAATGCAGTACCTCCGAAAACGACGATATCCGCATTAAAAAATGATTCGTCCAGATCTTCGGGCAAAAATTCCCATGCTGCTCCGATATTATTAATAAAAATCCGTTCTCCGTTCCCATGATCAAAATCCGGATCGGATAAAACATCCGTAAATGGGGTATAGCGTTCCCCTTTTTTGTATTTTCCGATCAATACAGGTGTTTTCTGAAGTTCTCTTTCCAGAAATGCCCCTCCTTCATCCTCTCCTTTACATCCCCAGAAACGTACTTCAGCTGGCTGATCATGCAATAGTTGTGCTGCATGAATCAGCGAAACAACAGATGGTCCTCCGATATTAAGCGCCACTGGTTTCAGGTAATTAACAATTTTTTCACGAACAGGAAGATAACTTTCTCCGGCAAACCGTTCCAGTTCTTCAGTAAAAACCAGTTTGCCGGGAGCCAACCCGCCATCGCCGGCTTTTAACGAGAGGTACGGCTCAATGGCCTGACTTTTAAATCCGACCGGGTTATAGAGATAATCAACCAGGGCGCAACCAGTCCCCGAAATCCTGATGATTTTGCCCATTGATCAGATAAATTTTGAGTAGTCAGAAACAAGTAAATGCAGTGGGGCTTCATCTTCATCAATCACCGGGAAGCGACCAACGGTTTCGTAAAAACAATTGTCGTTGGCATCGTCATTAACCATACTTACTTCACCAACCAGAACTTTGCCTTTCTCCGGCTCTCCATAGAAACGGTGATATACGCCTTGCTCCAGGCAAATACTTTCTCCGGGGGTAAGAATAACCTTTCCTCCCGGGGATACGGTTCTGACAATACCATCGGTTCTCAGGCAAACAGTGGCATCACTGAATTTTTGATCAGAAGCCGATTGGTAGAGTTCGATGACAAGGTTACCACCGCCGCGGTTGATGATGTCTTCCATCTTGCTCCAGTGAAAGTGCATAGGAGTTTCCTGATTTTCTTCCACGATCATGATTTTTTCGGCGTAGGTTTTCTTGTCTAAATTCAGTTTCCCGTTACGGATGGTGAAAAGAAACAAGCCTCGCTGATAGAAATCTCCCGAGCCAAAGTCGGTAATATCCCAGCCCAACATATTGTTGATGATTTCCTGACCATCATTTTTATTCTCTTTCCAATCGGATACACTCCAGTAAGCCCAGGGAGGTAATGCAAATTGTTTCGCTTTCATAAATGCTTTTGCACTTTTCAGAATTTGATTGATTTCGCTGCGTTTCATGGTTAATTGGTCCTTTATTTATGTAGTAGATTTAATATCAGTCAAATCTTATTCGTTTCGATTTTAAGGGATGAATAACCTGGATTTTCAGTTTATAATAAATTGGTGACAAAACCCTTAGAAGAATTGAGATTCTGAATGAATGTTTTAAATAGGTCAGGAAATTGATGATTATTGCGGAGTGTTCGTGACACCCTATTCAGAAATTTGGATCATTAGGATAGTGAAGAATAATATTTAAACCAATATCCCCCGTTTTTAGTATGGAAGATGTTTTTTTAGTTTTTAATCAGCGTTAACAAAAGTAAATTCACCTTTATTAACGCCGATTATTTTCAAAATAGGTATTAATAGCCAGGATTTTGCTTCATATTCGGGTTGTTCGTAATTTCGGCAGCTGGAATAGGTGAAGCCATCATATTATCGGTACAAGCAACCTTGCTTTTAGTCAATGCCAGGTTGTATCCGCCTGTATGATCGATTACACCTGAAGTGCCTCTGGTACGGATCAAATCGTATACGCCACCAACACCCTCACCTACCAGTTCTCTTCTCTTTTCATCCAGAATTCGTTGGAGGGTCAAATCGGCCAATTGTACGCTTTTGGTAGGATTCGCACGAGTTACAATTGAATTTAGATAACTTAAGGCATCTGAAGTTGCATTTGCCCTAAAAGAACATTCTGCTGCTGTCAGATATACTTCTGATAATCGTATGATGCACAAATTGGTGTTCTGTGGTGACACCGGCGCTTTAACGGTACCTAATTTCCCGCAATATTTTGTCAGATAGTAAGGTATACCAGTACTGTTCTTTAATGTTGGCCCAGTCACATGGAAACAGTGACGGACATCGTTTGGATCCTGATTTAATAAATCCAGATACTTCTGAGTTAATATGATTGAGTTGTATAAGTCCCAATTATAAACCCCACCAACTGCTTCGCTTCCAACATTTTCAGTGTCTGAATAATAAATTTCGAACAACGATTCCGATGAATAATCTTTTCCCCAAACCGATGCATATTGCGCATTAGTCCATAAGGTACATGATGAATTTGTAATTACATCCTTGGCATAGGTCAATGCGGTGTCATATTTCCCCATATACAGATGTATTCTGGATAGCAATCCTTCTGCTGCCCAGTAGTTGATGTACCCGTTGTTTTTCGATTTAGTCAGGCTGCCTAATGCATCTGTCAGGTCTTTTACTACTTGTACATAACATTCGGCCACAGTTGACCTTGATGGCATAAATTCGGGTGCTGTCTTACTGGTCAATATTACGACACCGGGTGAATTAGGAGAAACACTGTATGCCTGGCAAAACATATTTGTCTCAACAAACAGAGTAAATCCGCGAATGGCCAAGCACTCTGCCCGGATCTCTTTCACTGTGGCATCAGTTGCACTGAATTTCCCACTATTGTCGATCGCGTCGATGATGTTATTAACGTAATGAATCACCTGGTATCCAAACAACCATCTGCTTGTAACATCTTCATCTAAAGGATCCTGATTGAAGGCATAATAGCTGTCTCCACGTGATGATGTTTGCAGGCATTGCATATCTTCCCCTCTTACTTCGGAATAATACGTAGCATAATCACCTAAGAAAAAATGCACTCCCATTGACCGATAGGCCCCGTTTAAAGCATCCGTCAAATCATTTACAGTCGCTAATGCAGTTGCTGTTGATGCTTGTGTTGTTGGTTGTAACGCTAACCAACTTTTATTGCACGATGTCATCCCTACAATAAGTGAGATTCCAACTATATAATTAATTAATCTTTTCATAATATTTTCACTTTTATAATTTATTTCTTTTCAGAAATTTATGTCTGCCCCAAAGCAAAATGTCCTGGTCACCGGAGTTGATGCGAATACAAATCCTCCAATTGGTTGTTCAGGATCGTAATTTTTCCACGCTGCTGATGTCCAAAGGTTTGATCCTGAGAAATACAATCTTACGCGGTTCATGTATACCTTCTTAGTCAAATTTTCGGGCAAGGTATATCCAAAGCTTAGTGTCTTCAACCGAATATAATCCGCATCATGTAAGTATCGCGTTGAGTTTTGCGGTACATTATTTGCATTTTGAAAAGCTACATATCTTGGAATGTTTGTAATATCACCGGGCTTTTGCCAACGGTTCTTTACATAAGCCGGGTAGTTTCTTTCCGGATTCTTCCCGTCGACATCAAAGTAATGTGCGAGGTAATCGAATGTATACCCACCCCATGAACCGACGAAAGTGAAACCTAAATCAAAGGCTTTGAATAACAATGTATTTGTCAAATTTGCAGTAAGGTCGGGCATTGCTTGTTTACCAACATCTACCGCCTGAGCTGATGCAACATTACTTGTTGTTGTCTTATCCAGAGTACCGTCAGATTTTTTGGTGTTCAGATAATACAAAGCGGAACCATTATTACGATCAACTCCTGCAAATTCTTTAAGATAGAACTCATAATAAGGTCCACCTACTGTTGGAATATACAAGGCAAACCGGTTCGCTACAGTTGTTGAAGTCAATTGATCCGTAATTTTCTTAACCACATTCGAGTTGTGAGACAGGGACAGGTTTGTTGTCCATTGGAAATCATTCGATTTTATATTCGTCGAGTTGATTTCAAGTTCTAATCCTTTGTTGCTGATTTGTCCAATGTTTCCAGTTCTGGTAGTAAACCCGCTCGTGTAGCTTAGCGGAAGACTGAATAATAAATCCTTGGTCTGACGGCTATAATATTCCGCAGTAACCGATACACGGTTATATAAAGTGAAATCAATGCCCATGTTCAGGTTATAGTTCTTTTCCCATTTCAGGTTTGGGTTGCTTAATGACGATTCGTAAGAACCAAGTTGCCCTTGATAGGATTTTGAATAACTATACAACCCCTGATAGGCATAGAATGAAGTCGGCAAGTTCCCGTTCACCCCATATGACGACCGAAATTTCAGGTCTGTGAACACTTCCTTTATTCCACTCATAAACGATTCATCAATTAAGCGCCACATTCCTGATACTGACCAGAAATTACCCCAACACTGGCCAGGAGCCAATCTGGAGGTTCCATCCCGGCGGAAACTACCACCCAAATAGTATTTTCCATTGTAATCGTAATTCAACCTTGAAATGTATGATAATAACCTGTATTCACTTGGAGACGAAGAGGTGCTGAGGATTGTGGAGGCAGCATCAAGTTCAGTCAATTGATCAGATGCAATATTTTGCTTTCCGCCAGCCAGGTTATCTTGCCTGAAATCCTGTATTTCGTAGGCGATGAGGGCATCTATATTGTGAACTTTATTAATTTTCTTTAAATATCCCAGGCTTGTTGATGAAAACAAATTCGCATACTCAGTGAACGATTTATTAGTTTGAGCAACGCCAAGTACAGCATGCTGTCCGGCATAACTATATGGATTGAAATACTGCTTATCTTTTTGAATAGTATAATCATAGGTCAGATTCTCCTTTACCTTCAAACCATCAATGATCTCATAACCCAACATACCAGTTGTGAACAGCCTCGTTAAAGTTGAGTTTGCGATATCCAACTTCATGTCCCTTACCGGAGTCAAACCACTATCCTCCGCTATCATACCCTGATGATAGCTTCCATCCGGATTATATGGATAGTCCGATGGAGTTGCGTAGCCTGCCAATAAGAAGAATGGTGCAATCGAAGAAGTCCTTTCCTCGTTCTGATTTTGACTTACCTGAGAAAAAATAAAATTTCCACCGAAATCAAGCTTATTGGTAACTTTTCGATTATAGTTCAAATGGGTTGAATACCGCTGTAAATCAGAATTAATTGCTATTCCTTCCTGTTTCGTATATCCTGCTGACGCAGCAAAATTGCTCTTTTCATCACCACCTGATATAGTTCCCTGATAGTCTGACGCATACGCTTTTCTCCTAAGGAGATAATCATTCCAATTGGTATAACCACTCCAGGGTTTTGGGGCATAGGTGTCTATTTGTGAAGCTGCGTATGCAGCAGGATCAGCCATATGATTATCTGTCGCATAGTTTACAAAGCTCTCATTGATCAGATCCCGTCGGTCTTGTCCACTCAACATTGGCCTAAAAGTGACAGCCAAATCCGACACTCCGGAGCTAATCTTCAGGTTCACGTTAGGTTTCCCGGCTTTCCCTTTTTTAGTTGTAATCAATATCACGCCGTTTGCTGCACGCGACCCGTACAACGATGCTGCTGCTGCATCCTTAATTACTGTGATGTTCTCTACATCATCCGGATTAATAGTCGACATTATACTCGTTTTCGCATCGTTCATGTATCCTGCAGTGTTGCTCATTGATCCTGTTGCTACAGGAACGCCATCGATGATGTATAGTGGATCATTTGATGCTGAAAAAGAACCCATTCCCCTAATCCTTATCGTAGGCAAGGCCGCAGGCTGACCTGAGGTTGATGTAATAAAGACACCTGAGCTTTGTCCCTGCAATTTCTGTTCTATCGACACCACCGGTATATCTCTCAGCTTCTCTGTATTTACCGTACTCGCAGATCCTGTAAACGATGCCTTTTTGAAATTTCCGTAACCTGTCACAACCACTTCATCCAATGACTCTACATCATCCTCCATGACCACATTAATTTCAGTTTTCCCTGAAACAGGGATCTCCTGATTTTTCATTCCCACAAAGGAGAATAAAATAGATGCATTCCCAGGAAGAATGGAAAGAACATATTTCCCATCTGCATCAGATATAACACCTTTGGTTGTCCCTTTTATCACGATTGTTGCTCCGGGAATTGGCTTACCACTCGCATCAGTAACTTTACCGTTGATCTTTTTGGTTTGTTGCTGATCAGCTTTTGTGCCAACATCAGTTACTTTGGCATCTTCCATCTTTAGGTTTAGCCGGGCCGACTGCGAGTAAGTCTCTGTTGCAAAGGATTTTGTGACAATTGAAAATAAAATAAATACGCCTAAGCGCATAATTTTCCAAAATTTGTTTCGCACGCGGTTAGTCACGCGTACGCAGGTTCGATTTTTTTGCATACTTTAGAATCATTAAGTGGTTAAACAATAATTGTGAGTGATACTACTTGACTTGACAGGAGAGTGGTTCGAACGCTTTCCTGTTTTTTTATCTGAATTGATTGATTTTTAGCTTATTAATACGAAGAATGATTTTACGTTTCTCAAAAATACCCCCATTGTCGCTCGTCCTTTTGACCACGCTGTAACTAATGGGTGTTGTAATTGAAATAAGTTTTAATACCTCGTCAAGCGGTTCAT
>TBL_comb47_HYPODRAFT_10003883_pt1 | contig 17452 bp, 20 predicted proteins | sample TroBogypolimnion_40_FD_10682 | JGI IMG/M metagenome (IMG submission 10682)
GCTGGACAGGGCCACAGCCATGCGGGGCGAGCGATTGGCAACAGCGCCATCGCCAGCGGGCGACGGGGCAAACGACGCCCGCTGCTCCAGCCCATGTTCGCGCGGCGCGTAGTGGTGTACGCCATCGGCGATGCCGGCCACGCCCAGACACAGCAGCCAGGCCTCGGTGGGATGCAGATTGCCGCTGGACGGATTCACGCGCATGGACCAGCGGTCCGGGCCCGCCTGCTTCCAGGCCGATAGGGCCATGCTCAGTTCCAGCAGCAGACCCACGCTTTCATGGTCGAAAGCGCGCGGTGCAATGGCGCCAGGCTCGAACAACGCAGACCAGGGTGTGGTGTCACTATCGGCCGCCAGCGACAACTGCGTCAACGGCGCGCCGAGGTAACGGCGAAACGGGTCGGGCTGGCTGTCCCAGTCCAGGCTGTCGGGGCCGGCAGCATAGGCGTCGAGGCGATGCTTGCTGCGCTGGTGGTAGCCGCGCGCTATGGCCAGATTGTCCACTGATGCGCCAGCAGCAGGACGTGCCACGCTATCCGCCACGCCCGGTTGCGGGCTGCCTGGCGCGCGGGCAAGCCGGTCCGCAGGCTCAGACACTGCCGGTCTCCGACAAGGCTTGCGACAAGGCCAGCAGGCCGCGCGTCTGCTCGGTGATGGCCTGCACGGTGGCGGGTTGCAGCCGCTCCAGCCAACGCCTTGGCAAGCGCGACGCGCCACAGCGCGCACCGGCCAGCATGCCCAGCAGGGCGCCGGTGGTGTCGGCGTCATCCCCTTGGTTGACGGTGGCGACCATGGCGGTCTCAAAGCCTTCGTGCAGGGTGAAGAAGTGCAGCACGGTTTGCACCGTGTCCACCACGTAAGCGGTGGCGCGCTCTTTGTAGGGCGTGAAGCGGAACACGGTGTTGGCTTCCACCCACTGCGCGGCCCAGGCCTGGCAGGCTGCGTGGTCCGCGCCCTGCAACAACAGGTGCAGGAGCTGGCCCAGGCCCACGGTGGCCGAGTCGGAGAACGGGTGGTGGTGCGTCAGGCGGGCCTGCGCCAGGGAGAGTTTTTCAAAGGCGGCGTCATCGCCCAGCGTGGCGAAGGCAGAGGGCAGGTTGCGCATCAGCGCGCCATTGCCGCCGTCGCCAGGGTTGAACAGGCCCTCCAACGTGCCCTCGCGCAGGTAGCGCTGGATGCCGCGCCGGCAGGTGTTGCCGCAGTCCACCGGCTTGCCCTTGAGCCAGCGCACGTAGGAGTCGCCAATGCCGCGCAGCAGCGTCTCATCACCACGGGCGACAAAACCTTGCAACGCATCGGCCCCACCGGCCAGCAGGGCATCGCCCAGGGCCAGGCTCATGGTGGTGTCGTCGGTCACCTGGCCCACCGGCAGCTTGAGCCAGCCGCCGCCCACCATGTCGCGGTGCACGCCGTATTGCTGCACTATCTCGCGCGGGCGCATGAACTCTACGGTGGCGCCCAGCGCGTCGCCGATCGCAAAGCCGAGGTAGGCGCCGAGCGCACGGTCCCACAAATCTGCGGCCCGGTCGGGCGCATGCTGGGGCGATTGTGTCGATGCGGGATCGGGCGACATCTCGCGCGAGGGGGCATGCGCGCGCTCTGCCGCAAGCCGCGATGCAGGTGTGGAATCAGGCATAGCGGGCCGTCACTTCATAGTCGCCGCCCAGGGCCAGCACTTCCTGCTCGCCCTGCAGCACCTGGCCCGGCAGCAGGTCCGGAAACACCAGCACCTTGCAAACAGGCACCTGCACTTCCATCACCCAGTCGCCAAAGCAGGAGGCGTCTTCTTCCGACAGGCTGAAGGACACCACGTTGTTCAGGCGCACGGTGCAGCGCCGGTTCTGCAGGCGGCCGGTCAGCAGCTGTTCTTCAAACTGGTTGCTGCCGCGCCAGAGTTGCAGGTGTTGCGCGGCCTTGCCGCCTTTGTCGCGCACGCGGCGCAGGGCCCATTGGCAGAAGGCATACAGCAGGTCGAGCTGCTGGTAGATATTGTTGTTGTGGTAGCGGCTGGCCACCTTCTCTTGCATGTAGTTGATCCAGGCGGGCGAAGGGAAGCGGGCCAATGGTGCCTTGTGGAAGGCAGGCGCCAGGCCGAAGCGGCTTTCCACCCAGCCCTTGAGCACTGCCCCGGCCGGGCCATTGGAGTCCATGCCCCAGCCCTGCAGGAGCTTGCGCCAGCTGCTGCGCCAGCGCCGCTGGTCGTGCACATGCATGGCAGCCAGTTCATGCGGCTCGGGCTTGCGCAGGCCGAAGGCGACGTGCAGGTAATGCGAGAACATGTCGTGGGCCTCGTTCAGGTCGCCGCTGGCGTCCAGCAGCTCAAACAGGGTGCGGTGCGCCGCATAGGTGCCGGCAATGGCCAGCGGCGTGGGATGCGCATTGAAAGCCGTGCTGGCCAGCACGCGCGCCGGCACGCCGACCAGATTGGTCCCGTACCAGCGCTGGTCCTGCTCGGTTTCAAGCTCTTGCACCACGGCCGCTGCATCAATTTCTAGACAGGTCTGTTCTCATTCGGATTCCTGACTGGTCCCATGAGCGCCAAGCCTTCTTCATAGGAGATGGTGTCAAAGGTCACGTCGTATTTGAGCGCGGCATCGGCCACGGCGTCGAGCTTGCCGGCGGTGTCTTTCTTTTTCAGGTCGTTCTTTTCCAGGTACAGCAGATCCAGCAGCTCGTTGTAGACGGTGGACTCGTCGATGGGCAGCACATAGAACATGGAGCCCTTGTACGGCACCTGGTATTTCTTGCTCAGGTCGATGTTGTTGCAGAACAAAAAGTATTTGCCACCGGCGCTTAAGCTGTCGCCCAGCACTTCGGCCACGTCCTTCAGGTAGGCAAAGCTCAGCAGGTAGCCGGCAAAAAACGGCAGGTGCTTTTCACCGATGTTCGCAACGGCCATGACCTGCTGGCTCAGCAGTTCCGGGGGGCGTGCCTCGTCGGCCAGCTTGGGCGCAAAGCGCAGGGCCAGCTCGCCGCGAAAGCCGAAGCGCCCGGGCTTGGCCATCGTGTCCTTGTGCAGGGGATTGAGCAGCCGCCCCTCGCTCTCCAGGCGCGCAAAGGCGGTGTCGGCAATCGGGGTGGTGGCCAGGGTGGCTGTCATGGGAAGTCCTTGGTGATGGTTAAGAGGGCTGCCCTCTATGAGCAATGACCGTACCAACCCCTGGAACCGTCCATCCATCTGGAAGTCGCTGCAAACGCTACACAAATCAAGGGGGCGGGCGTCGACCAGCGGAATTTTTACGACATTGAAATACGTTTTGTAGGGAACGCAACAAAGCCCTGCGGCGCCCTTTTTCTACCTCCGAAAAACGGGGTTTCTCCTCTGAAGAAGGGGTCTGCGAGGCACCACAAAACACAGCTCAAAAAGCATGGCACGGACGTTGCAATGAGGAGGATGCGCGGACAACAGTCCGGCCGAATCGTGACCCTACTAAGAAGACTTACAGGCACGTCAGGCTGACTCGGTCGCGGCTACGCAACCTTGTTTTTCATCCTTACTGAATGGAGCATCCAAATGGCTAAACTTCGGCAAATCGCTTTCTACGGCAAAGGTGGCATCGGTAAATCGACCACNTCCCAAAACACCNTGGCCGCNCTGAGCGACCTNGGCCAAAAAATCCTGATCGTCGGCTGCGACCCCAAGGCTGACTCCACCCGTCTGATCCTGCACGCCAAGGCACAGGACACCATTCTGTCGCTGGCAGCAGAGGCCGGTTCTGTGGAGGATCTGGAGCTCGAAGACGTGATGAAGATCGGCTACAAAAACATCCGCTGCGTCGAATCCGGTGGCCCGGAGCCAGGCGTTGGCTGTGCTGGCCGCGGTGTCATCACCTCGATCAACTTCCTGGAAGAAAACGGCGCCTACGACAACATGGACTATGTGTCCTACGACGTGCTGGGCGACGTGGTGTGCGGTGGCTTTGCCATGCCCATCCGTGAAAACAAGGCGCAGGAAATCTACATCGTCATGTCCGGCGAAATGATGGCCATGTACGCTGCCAACAACATCTCCAAGGGTGTTCTGAAGTACGCCAANTCGGGTGGTGTGCGTCTGGGTGGCCTGGTCTGCAACGAGCGCCAGACCGACAAGGAATACGAACTGGCCGACGCACTGGCCGGCATGCTGGGCACCAAGCTGATTCACTTCGTGCCACGCGACAACATCGTGCANCACGCTGAACTGCGCCGCATGACCGTGATCGAGTACGCACCCGATTCCAAGCAAGCCGCCGAGTACCGCACCCTGGCCAGCAAGATCCACAACAACGCCGGCAATGGCACCATCCCCACCCCCATCACCATGGACCAGCTGGAAGACATGCTGATGGAATTCGGGATCATGGAAACCATCGACGAAACCAAGGTCGGCCTGTCCGCTGCTGAACTCGCAGCTTCCCAGTTGGCCGCTGCCGCGTAACGGAAACACCCCCGTTGATTGCTCACTGCGTGTAGCCTCATCCCCCCTCAAGGGGGCGCCCCCAGCGGCCTGGCCTAGCCAGTTCCGCGGGGGCCCTGAGGGGCTTTAGGCGTGCGAAGCGATCGAATCAACCCATCCAATTTTTACCACCGGAGTTACCCACATGACCGCCACCGTTGAAGAGCGCAAGGCCACAAACAAGGCCCTGATTGATGAAGTGCTGAAGGCCTATCCCGAAAAGATGGCCAAGCGGCGCGCCAAGCACCTGGGCTCGTTTGAAGAGGGCAAGCCCGATTGCGGCGTCAAGTCCAATATCAAGTCATTGCCCGGTGTGATGACGATTCGCGGTTGCGCCTACGCCGGCTCCAAAGGCGTGGTGTGGGGCCCGATCAAAGACATGGTGCACATCAGCCACGGCCCTGTGGGCTGCGGACAGTATTCCTGGGCTGCTCGCCGCAACTACTACATCGGCACCACCGGTATCGACACCTTTGTCACCATGCAGTTCACCTCCGACTTCCAGGAGAAGGACATTGTGTTCGGCGGCGACAAAAAACTCGACAAGATCATTGACGAAATCCAGGAGCTGTTCCCCCTGAACAAGGGCATCTCCATCCAGTCCGAATGCCCCATCGGCCTGATCGGCGACGACATCGAAGCCGTCTCCAAGAAGAAGAGCAAAGAGCACGAAGGCCACACCATCGTGCCGGTGCGTTGCGAAGGCTTCCGCGGTGTCAGCCAGTCCCTGGGCCACCACCTGGCCAACGACGCCATCCGCGATTGGGTGTTCGACAAGACCGATGCCAACAAGCATCCCGAATTTGTTTCCACCCCCTATGACGTGGCCATCATCGGTGACTACAACATCGGTGGCGACGCCTGGTCCAGCCGCATCCTGCTCGAAGAAATGGGACTGCGCGTGATCTCCCAATGGTCCGGCGACGGCACCATTGCCGAAATCGAAAACACGCCCAAGGCCAAGCTCAATGTGCTGCATTGCTACCGCTCGATGAACTACATCAGCCGCCACATGGAAGAGAAGTTTGGCGTGCCATGGGTGGAATACAACTTCTTCGGCCCGACCATGATCGAGAAGAGCCTGCGCGAAATCGCCAGCCACTTTGACGACACCATCAAGGCCAAGGCCGAGGACGTGATCGCCAAGTACAAGCCCCTGATGCAGGCCGTGGTCGACAAGTTCAAGCCCCGCCTCGAAGGCAAGACCGTGATGCTGTACATCGGTGGCCTGCGCCCCCGCCACGTCATCGGCGCCTACGAAGACCTGGGCATGATCGTGGTCGGCACCGGCTACGAATTCGGCCACAACGACGACTACCAGCGCACCACGCATTACATCAAGGATGCCACGCTGATTTATGACGACGTGACCGGCTTTGAGTTCGAGCACTTTGTCGACAAGGTCAAGCCCGACCTGGTGGGCTCCGGCATCAAGGAAAAGTACGTGTTCCAAAAGATGGGCGTGCCCTTCCGCCAGATGCACAGCTGGGATTACTCCGGCCCCTACCACGGCTACGACGGCTTTGCCATCTTCGCCCGTGACATGGACATGGCGATCTCCAGCCCGATCTGGGGACTGACCAAGGCCCCATGGAAAGACTAACACCCCGTTGCTTGCTCACTGCGTGTAGCCGCCTCCCCCTCAAGGGGCGCACCCAGCAGCCCGGCAAAGCCGGTTCTGCGGGTGCCCTGGCAAAGGCATCGCGCAGCCTGCATCACCGCTAACACTTAACCTCACCATTAGGAGCCAGCCATGTCTCAATCCGCTGACAAAATCATCGACCACGAAATGCTGTTTCGTGAGCCCGAGTACCAGAAGATGCTCGCCGACAAGAAGGCCTTCGAGTTCAACCACGCCGACGACAAGATCAAATCCATCGTCGAGTGGACCAAGACCGAAGACTACAAGACCAAGAACTTTGCCCGTGACTCCCTCACGGTCAATCCCGCCAAGGCTTGCCAGCCGCTGGGCGCTGTGTATGTTGCCAACGGCTTTGCCAAGACCCTGAGTTTTGTGCACGGCAGCCAGGGTTGCGTGGCCTACTACCGCTCGCACTTCTCGCGCCATTTCAAGGAGCCCACCAGTTGCGTGTCATCCAGCATGACGGAAGACGCAGCCGTGTTCGGCGGCCTGAACAATATGGTCGACGGCCTGGCCAATGCCTACAGTCTGTACAAGCCCGACATGATTGCCGTGTCCACCACCTGCATGGCCGAAGTCATCGGCGATGACGTGGACGCCTTCATCAAGACCAGCAAGCAAAAAGGCAGCATCCCCGAAGAGTTCGACGTGCCCTTTGCCCATACCCCCGCCTTCGTCGGCAGCCACATCACCGGCTACGACAACGCGCTGATGGGTGTGCTGCGCCACTTCTGGGACGGCAAGGCCAAGACCACCGAACCGCTGGTGCGCGTGCCCGATGACAGCATCAACTTCATTGGCGGCTTTGACGGCTTTGTCGTCGGCAACATGAAGGAAATCCGCCGCATATTCGATCTGTTCGGCGTCAAGGTCAACGTGCTTTGCGACCCGTCTGGCAACTGGAACACACCGACGGACGGCGAGTTCCGCATGTACGCCGGCGGCACCACCAAGGAAGAAGTGATTGCCGGCCTGCACGCCAAGGCCACCATCGTGTTCCAGGAATACTGCTGCGAAAAGACCAGCAAATTCATCGCTGAACACGGCCAGGAAGTGGTGGTTCTGAACGCGCCCATGGGCGTGGCCGGCACCGACAAGTTCCTGATGGAAATCAGCCGCCTGACCGGTAAGCCGATTCCCGCCCAGCTGGAAAAAGAACGCGGCGAACTGGTGGACGCCATGGCCGACAGCCAGGCCCATTTGCACGGCAAGCGCTACGCCCTGTACGGCGACCCGGACCAGATGATTGGCACCGCCGCCTTCCTGATGGAACTCGGTGCCGAACCCTCGCATGTGCTGTCCACCAACGGCGGCAAGGAATGGGAAATCAAGATGAACGCGCTGTTCGCATCCTCGCCGTACGGCGCCGGTTGCAAGGCTTACCCCAAGCGCGACCTGTGGCATCTGCGCTCGCTGTTGTTCACCGAGCCGGTGGACTTCATGATCGGCAACACCTACGGCAAGTTCCTGGAACGCGACACCAAGACGCCGCTGGTGCGCCTGATGTTCCCGATCTTCGATCGCCACCACTACCACCGCTACGCCACCTGGGGCTACGACGGCGCGATGCGCGTGCTGGTGATGTTGCTGGATGAGTTCTTTGAAGCCTTGGACGGCAACACCATGGAAATCGCAAAGACCGACTACTCCTACGACATCATCCGCTAGAGGGGAGCACTTCCCTGCTGCGCCGGCCGATGCTGCGTTTCCAGTCCTCGCCGTACGCTTGTACGGCTCCGGGCTTCAACGCAGCCTCGACCGGCTCGCTGCGGGAATTGCAACCCCTCAGTGGCGTCTCAATATTTTTTAGAGAACACCATGCCTAACGTAACCTTTTCCTCACCGCAGCTCAAGAAAGACATCACGGTCTATGCTGTGGCGGGTGACACCAAGACCCTGCTGGCTGTGGCCAAGGCCAACAAGATTCCGCTGAGCTTTGAATGCGAAAACGGCGAGTGCGGCTCCTGCCCGGTCGAAGTTTCCGTGTTGAGCGGCAAGCGCAAGATCGGCACCGCGCTGACCGAAAAAGAGAAGTTGGTTTTGAAGCTGGCCGGCAAGATCACCGCCGCACAAATCATCGACGCCGAAACCAACGACATCCCTCCTCCCTGGCGCCTGGCCTGCCAGATGGTGCTGCGCGACGAAGACATCCTGGTCAAGTTCTGAATCGGAGAAGACATGCCCGCCACTTACATCAAGACGACGCTCGACGGCCGCAAGGTCGAGGTGATTGACGGCTGGATTTGTTTGGCGGGCGCGCGCGAGGCCGACTGCCTTATCCCCATGGATGAGCACCCCAACCGCCAGGCGATTCAGAAGGCGGTTCCCGGTGCCACCCATGCCGGCGGGCGCCTGCCTTTCACGCTGGCCGAGGCGGCGGCGGTGCAGGGCGCGCTGTCGGTTGCACAACGCGATTTTGACGCGAGTGCCGCCGGCATCACGCAGCGCCTGCGCCACGCGGTCTGGGCCAAGGCCCATGCCGATGGCGTGGAATAGCTGATGCAACTATTTACGGATCGGAGCCTGGCGTGATCTATGTTGTAGAACTGCCCGAAACGGGCGAGCCCCGTGCCTGGTTTTCGTTTGACCAGGATGACCTGGCGCGCAAGCTGCTGGAGATGGCAGACGACGGCGTGGAGCGCATCGTCTACTGGAACGAGGCCGAGGCCGTGGGCGCGTTTGAAGGCGGCGACCCGCTGATAGCAGGCAAGGCCGGCTGGCGCGCAAGGCGTGCGCTGTACGAGCAGCTGGTGGCGCTGGAAGTGCTGGCCGACGACTGCTAGGCGCAAGGAAGAGGGCCCGTGCTGACGCGCATGCAATACGACATTCTGCTGGCCAGCGCCCGCAGTCTGCAGGAATTGCTGAAGGAAATGCAGAGCGAACCGGAGCTGTTTGCCAGCCCCAACACCTTGCAGCGCGTGGAGCGGTATCTGCTGGTGATGGCGCAAACGCTGACGCATCTGCCCGCGCCCATGCAGGCGCGCCTGGTGCAGGTGGACTGGCATGGCTGGGGCTGTTTGCAGACCCTGCTGGAGCAGAACGGGCAACCGCGCCGTGCCGAGGTGTGGTACGGCACGCAGTCGTTGGTGCCGGCCACGCTGGAACTGCTGAGCCAACTGCGGCGCCAGGAGCCGGTGTGGTTCGAGATTGGCTATTAGCGGCTATTGATGAAGGAAGACCCATGAAAAGCGTAGAAGAATTTTTGTCCCACACCATCCAGCTGGAGAGCGAGGCCGCACTGCGCTTCGGCCAGCTGGCCGATGCTATGATGACCGCCGGCAACAAGGAGGTGGGCCGCTTGTTCCGCCGCCTGGCCGACTACTCGCTGCTGCACCTGGGCGACGCCAAGGCACGCGCCGGCTTTCGCAAGCTGCCGACCATGGACAGCGGCGACTACCGCTGGCCCGACATCGAAAGCCCCGAGGCCGCCGCCATCTGGGCCGCCGACCCCTTCATCGGCATCGAGCAGGCGCTGCAAGTCGCCCTGGACGCCGAGACCGCAGGTCTGAACTTCTACGCCGACGTGCTCGCCGCCACCGACGACCCCGAGATCAAGGTGTTGGCCAAGGAATTTGTGGAAGAAGAGGCCGAGCATGTGGCCGAACTCAAGCGCTGGATGCAGCTGCATGTGAGCGGAGCCAAGCTGCCGACGCAGGGCTGAGGCGCCAGAGTCATGGTATCGCGACACACCAGGTGACGCGCAAGGACTATCGCGACAAATCCAGAGTGGCCAGAGTCCGACTTTTCAGCTGATGAGCGGCCGTCGGAAAAGGGTAAGTCCGTGGTACGCCCAAGTTGATTCTCACGGCGTTATACGTAGAATACCGCCATGCCAAGCACCTACGCCAAAGGCAGTTGCCTCTGCGGAGCGATCGCATTCACCTTGCAGTTCCCCAGCAAATGGGTGGTGCATTGCCATTGTTCACGCTGTCAGCGCGCGCATGGCAGCGCCTTCGTAACCTGGGTCGGAGCCGATACGCAGCAGGTGCAGATCGATGATGCCGACAAGCTACTGACCTGGTACCAGGAGCCCTCGGGCAGCAGCCGTGGCTTTTGTCAGCGCTGTGGCAGCCCCATGTTTTTCCGTTCCCTGCGTGAACCTGGTGAAACGCATGTGGCAATGGCGCTGTTTACACAAGCACTTGACCGGCAGCCAGGTTCCCATGTGCACTATGAAACCCATGTTGACTGGGTGTCGGTGGCAGAGACTCTGCCTGTTGAGGCTGATGCATAGGCGTCATCCTTCGCACGCCCGCAAAAGCACTCATTCTCTAACTGGTCCAGCCATTCCAGTCCCTGCGCATCGTCCTTGGCTTCCAGCAACTCACGAACCTGGTTGACGAAGCTGGACAACAGCAACTGGTCGTCGCAGCGCATGCCGGTCGTGGCATTGCGGCGCTTGTAGAAGTAGGCCCAGAAGGCATCGTCGCTGCCCTCTGTGTGCAGTGCGATGCGCTTCATCATCCGCTGGTATAGGCCGTCAAAGTCGATGCCCTTGTGCAGGGGCCGGGAAGCCGGTGTGACGCGCACTTTGTCGCATACCCTTCAAATCCTCCAAACACCGCCCCGCAGAAGGCGCGTTCAGGCTCCAAACCCCTCACAAACCGGCCACAAAAGTCCGATTTCAGCTGGCACCCAAATTGCAATAACAGGACTACCACCCAGCCAGGAGTAGTCCATGTCCGTCTCGCTCAAAGTCAAGATCGCCGAAGTGTTCGAGGAGCCGGGCTGCGACAAGAACGTGGCAAAAAGCGATAAGGAACGCAAGAAGGGTTGCACCAAACAATTGAACCCGGGAGCTGCGGCCGGCGGCTGCGCCTTTGACGGCGCCAAGATTGCGTTGCAACCGATAGCAGATGTGGCGCACCTGGTGCACGGCCCGATTGCTTGCGAGGGCAATGCCTGGGACAACCGCCACAGTGCCTCCTCGCACTCGCAGATTTATCGCACCGGTTTCACCACCGACATCAACGAGCTCGACGTGATTTACGGCGGCGAGAAACGCCTGTTCAAGTCCATCCGCGAGATCCTGGAAAAGTACGATCCGCCGGCCGTGTTTGTCTACCAGACCTGCGTCACGGCCCTGGTCGGCGATGACATCGAGGCGGTGTGCCAGCGCGCCAGCGAGAAGTTTGGCAAGCCCATCATTCCGGTGAATGCGCCGGGCTTTGCCGGCCCGAAAAACCTGGGCAACAAGCTGGGCGCCGAGGCCTTGCTGGACTACGTCATCGGCACGGTGGAGCCGGAGTTCACCACGCCGTACGACATCAACATCATCGGCGAATATAACCTGGTCGGTGAGCTGTGGCAGGTCAAGCCACTGCTGGATGCGCTGGGCATCCGCATCCTGTCCTGCATCTCTGGTGACGGCCGCTACAAGGAGGTGGCCAGCGCGCACCGCGCCAAGGTGAACATGATGGTGTGCTCCAAGTCCATGATCAACATCGCCACCAAGATGGAACAGCGCTGGGGTATCCCCTATTTTGAGGGCTCGTTCTACGGCATTGGCGACATGAGCGAGACGCTGCGCATGATCGCCAAGCTGCTGGTGCAGACGGGCGCGCCGAACGACCTGCTGGACCGCACCGAGCGCCTGATCGAAGTGGAAGAGGCGCGCGCCTGGAAGCGCATTGCCGAATACAAACAGAAGCTCACGGGCAAGCGCGTGCTCTTGATCACCGGTGGCGTGAAGTCCTGGTCGGTAGTCGCTGCGCTGCAGGAAGGTGGCATGGAAATCGTGGGCACCAGCGTCAAGAAGAGCACCAAAGAGGACAAGGAAAAGCTGAAAGACATTCTGGGTGATGGCGCCGATGCCCACATGATTGACGACATGACACCGCGCGAGATGTACGCCATGCTGCGCGACGCGCGCGCCGACATCATGCTCAGCGGTGGCCGCTCGCAGTTCGTGGCGCTGAAGGCGCGCATGCCCTGGCTGGACATCAACCAGGAACGCCACCACGCCTATGCCGGTTACGAGGGCATGGTGGACCTGGTGCAGCAGATTGCCCGCGCCATCTTCAACCCGGTGTGGCAGCAGGTGCGCATTCCCGCGCCCTGGGGCGATGATGGTGAGACGCTGGGCGCGGTGCAGCCGACCCTCGCGCCTGCAGTCGCCCCCCTGAATTACCTGACCGCCGTGGCCGCCCAGTCCATGGGGCTGGAGCCCGAAGAAGTGCCTGCTTAAACGACGTTGCACACAAGGCACACACCATGGCACACGTTGTTGAATCCAAGAAGGCCTGCTCGGTCAACCCGCTCAAGATGAGCCAGCCGCTGGGCGCCAGCCTGGCCTTTCTGGGGCTGGACTCCTGCATGCCGGTGATGCACGGCTCGCAGGGTTGCACCTCGTTTGGTCTGGTGCTGCTGGTGCGCCACTTCAAGGAAGCCATTCCGCTGCAGACCACTGCGATGAACGAGGTCACGTCCATCATGGGCGGCTACGACAACATCGAGGTCGCGCTGCTCAACATCCACAAGCGCGCCAACCCGAAGGTCATCGCCATCTGCTCCACGGGCCTCACCGAAACCAAGGGCGACGATGTGCATGGCTATATCGCCACCGTGCGCAAACGTAGACCTGAGCTGGCCGACACCGAAATCGTCTACGTCTCCACGCCCGACTATGTGGGCGGCTTTGAGGACGGCTATGCCCATGCGGTGACGGCCATTGTGAAGACGCTGGTCAAGCCCCTGCCCGTGCAGGCCGACCAGGTCACGCTCCTGCCCGGTAGCCACCTCACACCCGCGGACATCGACGAGCTGCGCGAGATGATCGAAGCCTTTGGCCTGCGCGCCATGGTGATTCCCGACATCTCCGGCTCGCTGGATGGCCACATCCCGCCCGACTGGCGCGGCACCACGATTGGCGGCGCCACGCTGCAAGATATCCGCGCGGCCGGTGCCTCGGCCCTGACGATTGGCGTGGGTGAGCAGACGCGCGAAGCGGCGCTGGCCCTGCAGGAAATTGCCGGCACACCCCTGGAAATTTTCGACCGCCTGCTGGGCCTGGAGGTGAACGACCGCCTGTTGCAGCGCCTGTCCGCCGTTTCCGGAAAACCCGTTCCCGCCAAATACCGCCGGCAGCGCAGCCAGTTGCTCGACGCCATGCTGGACGGCCATTTCTATACCGGCGGCGTCAAGGTGGCGATTGCCGCTGAGCCCGACTTGCTGCTGGCCGTGGGCAGCCTGTTGCACGAGATGGGCGCGGAATTGCACTGCTGTATCAGCACCACCAAGTCCGCCTCGCACGCATTGCTGCCCGCAGCGCAAGTGATGCTGGGCGATCTGGAAGATCTGGAAAAAGGTGCGGCCGATTGCGACCTGCTGATCAGCCACGCCCACGGACGCCAGGCCTCCGAGCGACTGGGCAAGCCTTTGCTGCGCATCGGCTTCCCGGTGTTCGACCGCATTGGCAATGCGCACAAGCGCATGGTCGGTTACCGCGGCACCATGGACTTCATCTTCGAGTTCGCCAACACCATGCTGGCGAACACGGACCACCACCACGCCACCGATTGGCCGCTGACGCCCGAGGCACTGCGCGCCGCAACCACGCACACATTCATTCCCACCGACCTGGCCGAGGCCAGCACCCGATCAACCATAGGAGAAGCCGTATGAAAATCGCCTTCGCTACCCAGGACAAGGAGCACGTGGACGCGCACTTTGGCTGGGCCAAGAGCATCGTCGTCTATGAGGCCACACCAGAGGGCCACCGCTTTGTCGAGAGCTTTGAGTTTGGCGACAAGCTCGAAGAAGACGGCGACGAGGACAAGCTCGCGCCCAAACTCGAAGCCATCAAAGACTGCGCCATCGTCTACGTGGCCGCCATCGGCGGCTCCGGCGCCGCCCGCGTGGTGGCCATGAAGATCCACCCGATCAAGGTGCCCGCCCCCGAATCGATTGCCGAGATCCTGGACAAGCTGGTGGTCGTGCTCAAGGGCACGCCGCCGCCCTGGCTGCGCAAGGCCCTGGAAAAAGACAATCCCCGCCAACACAACTTTGAAGAAGACGAGGTCACGCCATGACAGCCACGACAGTCGACGCAGCCACCGAAGCCGACGCCAGCGACGAAAGCCTGATGAGCGCCCCCTTTGTGCAGCAGCTGATCAAGCAGATGCGCGCGCAGGACATCCACGGCACCTGGGAGGCCAAGAGCGATCTGGAACTGCTCAAGCCCTATATCCACACGGCCGAAGAACGCCGCGCCCTGCCCATCCTGGGCGACCCGGACCCCGAGACCCTGTGGCATCTGGAAATTTTCTACAACGCCATTGCCGTCGCGATTGAGCGCGAGACCGGCCAGATGGTCTCGCCCATGATGAAGATGAGCCACGAAGGCTTTGGCCGCATGGTGCTGATCGCCGGGCGCCTGGTGGTGGTCAACAAGCAGCTGCGCGATGTGCACCGCTTTGGCTTTCCCTCGCTGGCCAAGCTGGCATCGGCAGGCGGCAAGTTCTTTGACGAAGCGGTGACCATGATCCGCAGCTACCCCGAAGTCGCCCAGTACGGCGCCTGACCGGAAGTTGAAAAAATGAGCACACAGCCGGAAGAACTCAAGGCGCGCCTGAAGAAACTCAACGCCCGCGCCACCCAGGCCAAGATGGACATGCACGACCTGTCGGAAGACCTGCCCACCGGCTGGGAAAACATCCTCACGGTGGCCCAGCGCTGCCATGACGCCCACGCCATGCTGATGGACGCGCGCAAGGCCGCGGCCACTTTGCCAACCGATTAGCCCACCGCCCGGAGGAACCCGATGAGCGATAAATTTACCGTCACCATGCCCAGCGGCGAGACCTGGACGCCGACCTTTGTGCAGTCGCTGGACGACACCAAATGCATAGGCTGCGGGCGCTGCTTCAAGGTCTGCCCGCGCGGCGTGCTGGAACTCGTGGGCCTGACCGAAGATGGCGAGCGCATTGCGGTCGACCTCGACGATGAGGACGATGACGAAGAATACGAAAAAAAGGTCATGACCATCGCCCACCAGGAGCTGTGCATAGGCTGCACCGCCTGCGCCAAGATTTGCCCTAAGAAGTGCTACACCCACGCCGCTGCGGCGGCGTGAAGGCGGCACTATTTTCTGGCTAAGGAATCGGCCCATTGCTCCAGCGAGGCCACGGCGGAGGACAGGCTGAAAGCCTTTTGCACCGTGGCACGCCAGCTTTCGGAATCCACCTGCACACCGTAGTGGTAAAGCGGACGTTCCTGGCGGCGCCGGGCGACCAGGTCCGCCATTTCGGCATCACTGATGGGCTGCCCCAGTGAGGCCAGCACGGCCCGCTTTTGCGCCAGCATGTCGGACACCCGCATCAGCTTGAGCAGGCGGTTGTGCAGCGCCACGTTGGTCGCCAGCTTTTTGGCCTGCTGGTACATCCGCTCGTTCAGCAGTGCCGCCATCAGCACCTCGTCGCTGGTGTTGATGGCGCACCAGACGATGCGCCCCTCAAAGGCATTCAGCTGGCGTTTGAATTCCAGCACCGGCTCGGTGATTTCGCGGGTGTGGAAAAAATTGAAACCCACCTCGTTCCAGCCCAGCGCGTCCACCGGCTCCCACTGGTCTGCCTGGCGCAAACGCAGGCCGATGGTGATATGGCTGTGGCGATCTCCGCTGCGGGAAATGGATTTGGCGTCTGCGTTCATTCCGGTGTGGACTGGAAGGCTGCCATTGCAGAGTCTGCTTCGGCAGACCACGACTTGATGGCGAAGCCTCTATGGTAATGCGCTTGGCCCTGTCCTTCATAAAGCGGTATGCTTCGCCGAGGTACTCGGTCCGGTCAAGTCAAGTCCTTTGCCGGGCATGGGGCGGCCGGTGCGGAAAAATATAAAGGTCAACGATGCAGGCAGGCGATCGATTTTCTTTGGGGCGCAGGCTGCTGGCGGGCCTCTTGCTCATGAATGTTCTGTCCGGCGTCTGGATTGCGCTGGACCTGGTCGAAAGCCGCCAGAACCACGAGGAGCAGGCCCGAATTGCCTCCAGGAACATGGCGCTGGCGCTGGACCAGAGCATAAGCGCCAGTGTCGAGAAGATCGATCTGGTGTTGTTGGCCACGGTGGATTTTTTGCAGGATCGCTTGCGAGCAGGTCGGCCGCTTTCTGCGCCCGAGGTCAATGCCTTTTTTCAAATCCAGCAGGAACGCGTGCCGGAACTCGAAGGCATACGTGCCAGCGACGCCAGCGGCGTCGTTACATCGGGCGTCGATGTCAAGCCGCAGGACAAGGTCAGTTGGGCCAGCCGGGACTTTTTTGCCATTCTGAAAGCAGGCCCACAGAGCGGCATGCTGGTTTCCGACCCGGTGCTGGGCCGGGTGACGCGGCGCTGGGTGATTGCCTTTGCGCGCAGCTTCCAGCATCCGGATGGCAGCTTCGCCGGCGCCGTGTCGGCATCGGTTCCGGTGGATTACCTGGAGAAGCTGCTCTCTGCCATGGACATCGGCAAGTTTGGCAGCGCCCTGATACGGGATTCAAAGCAGAGTCTGATCGCCCGTTACCCTCGCGTTGAAGGTTCCTCTGGCGTTATCGGGGCGAATGTGTTTTCCCCGGAGTTGGCTGCCGCCATGGCCTCGGGTGAACGCACGGTCGTCTACCACGCGCTCAATACATCCGACGGCGTGGAGCGCATCAACACCTACCGTCGCCTGGGCAGGGTGCCGTTTCACCTGGTGGCAGGTCTGGGCGAGGCGGACTACCTGCGTGACTTCAAGCGCGAACTCGGCATTGGTGTGGCCGAATGGCTGCTGTTCCTGCTGATTACGTCGTCTGGCACCTGGATGGTCTGGCGCGCCTTCCAGCGCACGGCAAGCGAACAGGAGCGCAGCAGCGCCCTGCTGCGCGGCTCCAGCGATGGCATCCATGTGCTTGATGGCAAGGGCAATCTGGTGGAGGCCAGCGACTCCTTCTTCGACATGCTGGGCTATGGGCGGGACGAGGGCATGGCGTTGAACATCCGCGACTGGGATGCGTATTTTCCACATGCGCAAATCGGGACGATTGTCCAAAGCATGATGCAAGAGGGGCGTACCAACCTGGTGACCCGCCACCGCAGAAAGGATGGTTCGGAGTTCCCGGTCGAGGTCAGCGCGCTGCCCATTCAGATGCACGGCAAAACACTGCTGTTTGCCTCGGCCCGCGACATCACGGATCGCCTGCAGGCAGAGGCAGATTTGCAGCTCAGCCATGACCTGCTCAACAAAATATCAGACCAGGTGCCCGGTATGCTGTTTCAGTTTTGCATGGATGCGCAAGGCCATTTCTCGGTGCCGTTTGCCAGCAAGGCAGTAGCAGAGTTGTTCGGTCTGACTGGCGCTGCACTCAAGACCGACGCCAGCGATTTGGTTGGCATGGTGGCGTCGGTCGACCGCGCGGAGTTT
>TBL_comb47_HYPODRAFT_10003884_pt1 | contig 17451 bp, 9 predicted proteins | sample TroBogypolimnion_40_FD_10682 | JGI IMG/M metagenome (IMG submission 10682)
CCGCCACCATTTTGGCACCGTCACTGGAACAGGCGATGGACGCCCAGTTTTCGTTTGCCGCGCCCGATTGAATCCAAGAAGTATTCGTAAAGCCGGAAAAATTGCCGATGATGGACTGGTTGGTGTTCTGCAAAACCGTCCAGCCGCCCGATCCCGCGCCGGAAATGCGGATGATGTCGCCGATGTTCGAAGTCAGCGGCAGTCTCACCGTCACCTCCAGCGCATTGGTCAGCACATAGCCGTGGTCAATCTGCGCCTGCACCACCGTGCCGGTCTGCACGAGCCAGCCGACGAGGCCATTTCCAAAAAAGCTGCCCGAAAAACTGTTGGCATACAAATTTGTGAACGTGTTTGCGCCGGTGAAGGTGTTTGTTCCGGGAAACGTGTTGAAGCCGGTGAAGCTGTTCGAGCCGGTAAAGGTCTGGTTTGTGTTCAACAGCGCCACGTTCGTGGAGAGCCGCGCGTCGGCCACCGTGCCGGACGTGATCTGCGAGCCGTTCAGACTCGTCAGATTCGCGCCGTTTCCGCTGAACGTGCCGCCGAAAAGATTGCCACTGTTGGTGAATGTCACCGTGTTGGTGTAGCCCGCAAAAGCACTGGCCGGCAGCGTGCCGCTCAATTGGGTGGTTTGCAGGCTGCCCAGCAGATTGCTCGCACTGTTCGCAAAGATGGCATACGGCACCGGCAGCAAGGGCTGGCGCGGGGTCAGGTTCGTGAAGGTGACCGCGCCATTGGTGCGCACGGCGATTTGCAGCCAGTAATTCGGGCCGGTGAAAATTCCTGCGCCGAAATCCAGCGTCGTCGTGAACAGGCCGCTGGCCACCGCCACCGCCAAATTGGTGACGGGCACCGCCGCGAGCGAGCCGGTCTGGTTGGTCGGATACAGCGAGAAGGTGAAATCGTAAGTTCCCGTGGCCGGACTGCCGCCGTCGTTGAGCCGCCCCTGATACAGAAAGGCCGTGCCCTGGGCGTGGAGCATCGGCGCCGCCCAGAATGAGAGCAAAAGACAAAACAATCCGCTGAGAATTTTTCTTCGCATGACAAAAAAGATTATACCACGACAAAGAAACATGCCAACTTGGAAAAAGTTGCCGGCTTAGTTGGCCTCTTCACGCCACATGCATCAATGCAGCCGGAAAAACTGCGCCGGCGCGGCGGTGTTGCTGAAGATCAGGGCGGTCACGGAAACGCCACCGGTCGCGGTCACCCACGGCCCGGTGGCCAGATTGGTGGTCGTCTGCAAAACGTAGTTGGACCCGGACGCCGGAAAATAGATCAACGCCTGTCCACCCGCCGAAAAAATGCCGACCGGCGGTGCGATGCTGCTGTTCGTGTTGACGATGTTCAACGAAAAGGGTTGGTCGGAGATTCCACCCAGAGCGTCCGCCGCTTCCACGGTGAAATTGAACTGGCCGCTCGTCGCCAGGATGCCGGACAGGATCCCGTTCGTAACCAGATTCAGATTCGCCGGCAGGCTGCCGGACACGACCGTCCAATTGTAGGGCGCGCCGCCATAAGGCACGCCGTTGACGGCCTGCAACTGCTGGCTGTAGGCCGCGCCATTGGTGCCGTTGGGCAGTGCAGCCGTCGTGACCTGCAAGGCATTGCTGATCGTCAATGAAAATTGCTTGTTGGTGATATTCGCGCCGTCGCTGACTTGAATGGTGAAAGTATATGTGCCGCTGCTGGTCGGCGTTCCAAAAATTTCACCGGAGGAAGGATCACCGTCCAAACCCGGCGGAAATGAACCGGCAATAACCGACCAACTGAAAGTGGAACTGCAACTCGAGGCCTGGGCAAACTGGTCGTAATAGACATTGACCTCGCCGACGGGCAGCGTCGCCGGCGTCGTGATGGAAACACCGCCGCAGATTTGGACGATGAAATTATTCGTGGCGTTGTTGCCGGAGATGAAGGCGGATTGGTCGTTCGGGCAGGCATAGCTGCCAAGCTGGCTCAAGCTGTCGCTGCCGCCGTTGCAATTCACATTGATGGCCCAGGTGCCGTTGGCCACGTTCAAGGTGTAATTGCCATTCCCATCCGTGTCCACACTGGCTTGGTAATTTGTGTTGCCGTTGGTCTGGCTGGCGGACACCTCGACCCCGGCAATGTTGCTGCCGTTGCTGTCTTTCACATTACCAGTGACATGGTTCGTCGCGAGCACGGCGGTGAAATCCTGCCGCACCGCCAGCCCCACGGTAAGATTGGTGCCGCCGTTTTGATTGATTGGCGATTGTGAAAAAACATAATTGGTCGGGCTGCTGTCGGTGCTGATGTCCGCCTGCCAGGGATCATTGGCCAGTCCCAGCGCGCCGACGCAGTAGTTGCCGTTCGGATCCGCGTAGCCGTCCATCTGATAAACATAGTTGGCGGTGTCGTTGGCATACACGTCAATTCCCGGCAGCGGATTTCCCAGGCCGTCCTTGATGCTGCCGTAAAAAAGCGCGGTGGCCTTGGGAAAGGCCAGCGTGACGCTGCCACCGGAGTTAATGTTGGTGCCGTTCTGGTAGCCGACATAGCCATGGACGATCAGCCCTGAATCATCCGTTCCCAGCGACCATTTGTTGTTCGGGGAAACGTGCGCCGTAAAATTGCCGTTGGTGTCGGAAAAGGTGATTGCGATCAGTCCGTTGGTGGACGAAAGCGGCATGAACACGCCGGGCAGGCCGAGGGTGTTGTTGACGGCGTCCACAATTTTGCCGGTGATGCTGCTCGTGGCGTTGGTCAGTGACAGATTGGTGGTGATGGTCTGGCCGCTGCCCAAGGTGAGCAACGGGGCTTTTTGGGAATTGTTGACATAGTTGGTGGCGACGGCCAGCAAGGTATAAGTCCCCGCCGGCATCATCAGGGTATAGGCACCTGCCCGGTTCACCACCACGCCGCCGAGCGGCTGGCCCAGACCATTATGGCCCGGGCGCGGCGGCGGAAACAGGATGACAATGGCATTGGATACCGTCGTGCTCGTGTTGTTGCTGATCACGTTGCCGGTGAATTTCTGCGCGAAGGGGAAATTGGTGACGCTCAAACCGTTGGTCAGCGGTGTGAAATGGCCGCCGGGACTGGACAGCTTGTAAAAATATTTCCCGACCAGGTTTTGCACGAAATCACCATTTTGAAAACTCAATGACGCGGTGATCGCGCCCGTCGCGGCATTCAAGTCGCCCGGAACATTCAAATTGGTCACCCCGCCGATGACCGAGTTTGTCCCGTCCGTCAGGGTGAATTGCTGCACCAGCAAGTCGCTGCCGTCAATGACGCCGTTCGTGTTGACATCAATGTATTTTTGAATCACCACCGTCTCCTTGTTCGTCAGCCCGCCGATGGCGAGCGTGAGGAAACCGCTGTAAGTGTTGCTCACGGCGGTCGGCGTGGTGGTGAACGTAACCCCTGAAGCCACCTGCCCCAGGACCGCCATTGCGATGAAAACAATCAACGACCGGATAATAACAGGCCTCATTGCCCTGACAATCTACCCGGTTACTGTTTCAAACGGAAGAAGAGATTTGCCGCCGTCGGCGAGTTGGTGGCGCTGTTGTTCACGACCGCCCCGGCGTAATTTCCCCAATTGCCGGTGGCAAGATTGTTGTTGGTCTGAAGTGTCCAACCCGTCGCCGACGGCGACCACGACACGATGGCTTTGCCGCTGGCATAACTGATGGTCAATAATGGCGCACCGGGCGTCTGCACGGCGTAGAGCGACCAGAAACCGCCCGTCACGGAATACTGCCCGCCGCTCATCGCGAGGCTGGCATCCGGCTGGCCAATGGTGCCGCTCAGCGAATACTGGCCGTTCGTGCTGGTGCCCCCGCCGCCGGAGACTTTATACCAGTCCGCGGTGTAGCTTTGGGCGAAAGCGCTGGAGGCAAATGGTAGCAACCCCGCAAGCAATGCCGCAGCGATGATGGCCGGGTGGTTTAGCTTCATGATTTGTGGTTTGTTTATTTAGTTTTAGTAAGGAAGCTCTTGAACGAAGACACTGAAATTGTCATTCACGTCTGTGCTAGTCCCGTTCCACGACGCCAAGGTGAGGGTATGGTTGCCGGCGGTGATGTTCCGCAGCACCAGCGTCTGCGGGACGAACGCGCCATGGCTGTTGACATTGCTCCACACGCGGTTGGTGGTGATGAGGGTGGAGTCCAGCTTCACGGTCATGCCGAGGGCGGCAGGCGCAGAAACGGTGGAACCGGAACCGGCGGTGGTGATGATCAACTTGCCTCCGTGGCTGGGAAAATTAAAACTGGTCGGCCCGAGCGGTCCCACCGCAGAGAAATTAGTGAGGGTGGTGCTGGCAAAATTGGCGGTGGGCAGCGTGCCGGTCAAACTGCTAGCCGGGACCGAAGTCAATAAACTGGCGGGAACGGCCCCCGTCAAATTTGCCGCATTGAGCGAGGTCAAGCCGCTGCCGTTGCCAGAAAACGTGCCTCCAAGCGTCACGCCGGTTTCGGTATTCGTCACCACATTGGAGGGCAAGCTGGACAACGAAACGACAGATGGCGTCACCGCGCCCCATTGGCCATTGCCCAGATATTGAAACGAGCCGTCGGTGCTTGCCCCCCCACTGGAAATGGTCGCGGGGCTGGTAAAGATGTCACCGCTATAAACTGCCGCCGCAAGATGGCTGCCGTCAGCCGACGACGCCACGGAATACCATGGAGCATTGGGCGCGGAGTTTTGCACCCAATCCACTCCAAAATCGGTCGAAGTATAAATCGCACCGCCGTAAACAACCGCCGCAAGGTGGCTGCCGTCGGCTGACGATGCCATGGAAAACCAGTAAGCTCCGGGCGCGGAGGTTTGCGTCCAGTTCGCTCCAAAATCGGTCGAAGTGTAAATCCCGCCGCCAGAAGCGACTGCCGCCGCAAGATGGCTGCCGTCGGTTGACGACGCCACGGAAATCCAGTTGGCTCCGGGCGCGGAGGTTTGCGTCCAAGTCACTCCAAAATTGGTCGAAGTGTAAATCCCGCCGCCATAAGCAACCGCCGCAAGGTGGCTGCCGTCGGCTGACGATGCAATGGAATACCAAAGTAAACCACTAGGCACGGAGGTTTGCGTCCAATTGACCCCGAAGTTGGTCGAAGTGTAAATCCCAGCGCCAGAAAGGAGAATCCCCGCGAGATGACTGCCATCCGCTGATGACGCTACGAACCACCATGGACTATCAGGCGCGGAGGTCAGCGTCCAATTGACCCCGAAATTGGTTGAAGTGTAAATCGCGCCTGGATAAATATCCCAGTCTCCATAAACAGCCGCGACAAGATGGCTGCCGTCGGCTGACGACGCCACGGAAATCCATTCAGCTCCGGGCGCGGAGGTTTGCGTCCAAGTCACTCCAAAATCGGTCGAAGTGTAAATCCCACCGCCAAAAACTACCGCCACGAGATGGCTGCCATCGGCCGACGACGCCACGGAATTCCAGTAAGTTCCTGGCGCGGAGGTTTGCGCCGCCCAGCCCAAGGTGCCAGCCGACCATCCGCCCAATCCCTGGCCTGTGAGCTGGACCACGTCCCCAATATTGGCATTGGCCGGCAGGATAACGGTTGTCGGGCCGGCGTTCGTAAGCAAATAACGAGTATTGGCTGCTGCGTTGAGCGTGTTGCTGCCCACGCTGACCGGAACGGCCAGAGCCCCGGCCGCCAACTGCGCCGTCGCCACGCTGCCGGCCTGTAGGCCAGCGCCATTCAGATTGGTCAAACCGCTGCCATCGCCGTTAAAGCCCGTCGCGGTGACGGTGCCGTTGACTTGCAGAGCCGAAACCGGGGTGGTCGTGCCGATGCCCACGTTGCCAGAGAAGCGGTCTATCGTCATTCTAATGGTGCCGTTGGTCTGAGCATAATATGAAACAAACTCAAACGCATGGTTTGGCGTATCGCTCTGGAGTGTCCAGCCAAAAGTTGGGTCGTAATGATCAAAATTGATACCCGCCTTATAAAGCCCGCCGCCGCCCGTTGCCACCGTTATGAAATTATCCTTCGCTGAACCGAAATCCCCGACCGTTAACGGGGAAATGGGCGAGTTGTTGCCGATGCCCACGTTTCCAGCATTGAAAAAAATGTTCGAGCCAGACTGCGTCCAAACGCCGATCCCTGGCGCAAACTGGCCGGAGCCAATGGTCCCGGCGGCGATTTGGTTTGAGGTGACCGTGCCCGCTGCGATGTTTGCGGTGGTCACTGCGCCGGGTGCCAGCATGGCGCTGCTGATGCTGCCATTGGCGATATTCGCCGGCGCAATCGTTCCCATGAGCCCGGCCGCATTCGCGCTGGCGGCAAACAGTGCGTAAGGCACGGGCGTCAACGGCTGGCGCGGTGATAGGGTCCTGAACACGTTCGCGCCGTTGGTGCTGACGGCCATTTCCAACCAGTTGCTCGTGCCGTTGAAGGCGTTCCCAAAATCCACCAGTGTTGTGAACAACCCGTTCGTCACGCCCACGGCACTGTTCGTCACCGGCCCGGCAAAAGGCACGCCCGTCATGTTGGTGGTGTAGAGGGTGAACGCCAGATCGTAGCTGCCGTTTGCAGGCGACCCGCCAGCACTTAACCGGCCCTGATACGTGAACGCCGTGCCCTGGGCGTGAACAGTTGAGACTTGAAAGTTGATGGTTGAGAGCGCCAGCAAGGCCAGCGCAACCGGAAGCAGCCGTATTTGATTATTCATGAATTTTACTTAAATGGTGGGAAAATCATTTACCGAAAAGTGGCGTGACTTCATCAAAATAAGTCCATTTCGTCAAGCAAAATATGCCAAGTAAATGCCAAAAGAGGGTGAGCTTTTCTGAAGGTCTTTTAACGAATCAAGTTTCCAAAATCTTTTTGGCGGCAGTGCGGACAGCTTCAGCCAGTTCGCGCGGCTTCAAAACCTTGGCGTCGCCGCCCCAGCTCAAGACCCAGCGCTGCACTTCGGCGAGGCTGGACAGCTTCATTTTCAATTCCGCTCCCCCGCCCTTCAACTCGCGCAAGCTTTGCGACGGGTGCCATTTCTTTTCGCGGATGTAATCGGCGGCGCGCGGATTGAAGCGGATGACCACGTCGAATTCGCCTTCGCCGGAATGGACACCAAAGCTGTCGCGCAAACGTTTCTCCAGGGAAAATTTTTGCGTGCGCTCGAACGTCTTGCCCGTCGGCTTCACGGACTGAATGCGCGCGGGAACAAACGTCCGCAGATCTTTGCGCGCATGGTCATAGGCGAAGAGATACCACTCGCCGTTGATGTTCGCCAAATGATACGCGTCCACGAGGCGTTTCTCGGCCGGCTGGCCGGGCTTGCGATAATGCAGTTCCAACTGCTGCCGCTGCGCCACCGCCTTGGCCAGCGTGTCGAAGATTTCCAGATTGAGGATCGGCTCGGCGCGCGTGCGGAAAGAGATGGTCTGTTCAATGTCAGCGAGGTTGAGCGAAATGGTGTCGGGCAGCGCCTGCTCCATTTTCTTGATCGCGCTCAAGAGCGGTTTCTCGAAGCTGGTGCCGCGATATTGCTGCAAGGCTTTTTCCGCGACGACGAGCGCAAAGATTTCGCCCTCGGTGATCTGCATCGTGGGAAACGAACTGACTTCGCCGGTGTAACGAAAGCCTTTATGACTGGCGTCGTATGCGATCGGCAGGGCCAGCCGTTCGCGCATGAACTCGATGTCGCGCTGGATGGACTTGGAGCTGACCTCAATCTCTCGCGCGAGGTTGGTGGCGTTCGGGAAATTGCCCGACTGGATCGCCTGATGGATACGCAACATCCGCTCCAGCGGCGGACGCGAATGGAGCGGTGCGCTCATCGCACAGAATTACGTCCCGATGGACAGCTTCGCCAGCAACTCGTCGTTCGTCTTGTGCTTCTTGAGCGCGGCGGTGAGCGTTTCCATCGCCTCGATGGGATTCAAGTCCACCATCGTCCGGCGGAGCTTGCGGATGGCTTCGAGATTTTTTGGCGCGAACAATTTTTCCTCTTTGCGCGTGCCGGACTTCGGGATGTCAATTGCGGGATACAGACGGCGGTCGGAAAGTTTGCGGTCCAAAATCAACTCCATGTTGCCGGTGCCTTTGAACTCCTGGAAAATGAGTTCGTCCATGCGCGAACCGGTGTCCACGAGCGCGGTGGCGAGAATGGTCAGCGAGCCACCGTTCTCGATCTTGCGCGCAGAGGCGAACATCTTGCGCGGAATCTCCAGGGCGCGGGCGTCCACGCCGCCGGTCATCGTGCGGCCGCTGCCGCCGTGAACGCTGTTGTAGGCGCGGGCGACGCGGGTGAGTGAATCGAGCAATACGAAAACATCCCGACCCGCCTCCACCATGCGGCGGCAGCGCTCGATCATGAAGCGCGAAAGGCGGACGTGCGTTTCCAGATCCATGTCGTTCGAGGACGCGACAACCTCGGCCTTCACCGAGCGCTGGAAATCCGTGACTTCCTCCGGGCGCTCGTCAATCAACAGCACCATCGCGTGGACTTCCGGATGGTTCGTGGTGATGGCGTTGCAAATCTGTTTGAGGATGGTCGTTTTGCCCGTGCGCGGCGGTGCGACGATGATGCCGCGCGTGCCTTTGCCGATGGGCGTGACGAGGTCAATCACCCGCGTCTCGATCAGGTCGGGCGTGGTCTCGAGCTGGAACTTTTCGATCGGGTCAATGCTCGTGAGGTTCTCGAAGCGGACGACTTTTGTGTAGTCCTCGAACGACATGTCGTTGACCTTTTCCACGGTCTTGAGCTGCGGACTGGTGCCGCGGTGCGGCGGCTGCGTGGTGCCGGCGACATGACTGCCCTCGCGCAAAAAATTGCGGCGGATGGTGTCGGGCGTGACGAAGATGTCGGTGGGCTTGGGGTGAAAATGGTTGGCGGCGGTGCGCAGGAATCCGAAACCCTTCTCGGAAATTTCCAAGTGACCGGAACCTTGATTGGGTGTTTTATCGCCGTTGTTGTCTGGACTGCTCATAATGTCTGTGTGTGCGAAGGCCGGAATTTATCCCGCAAACCTGTTTTGAATTTTAGAACTTGGGAAGCCGTCCCGCAAAAAACGGGACTAACAAAACCTTCGACGGACTCTTAACTACGCGGAAACCCGTGTGAATGCAACAAGTATTTTTAAGGTTCTTCTCTGTCATTTACGATTGGCAGTTTTGGCTTGAAGACAAATTGGCGGCGCTGGGAAACAAACAATCACGGCGAAGCCGTGACAGAAATTAGCCGGGGATTGAGCGACAGCAACACCCCCGGTTGGCTATCCGGTAATTCCCACACCCCAAAGGGATGTCAGCGATCAGCGTTGTCGTGGGGTTCTGTCACCCTTTCAGGGTGAATGACTCTTGCGATGCTATCCGGGGGTATCGTCGTTTCACTCCTCAACCCCCGGCTAATTTCTTTCAGCCCTCCGGGCTGAAGCTCGGCTTGGCGAACACACTCCACACTGGGATTGTTAGAAATTTTTCAAAGTTTGCCCAATGCCTATTGGGTCATGCGGTCATAGCATCTCACCCTCATCGTCTGGCACAAGCCATCCTATGCTCTTAAATACGTCTGCTACTTTCTGAACAATCGTCTCATCGTCTTCTGAAGCGTAACGAAAACCCGCTCCCGTCACGATGCCGTTCTTGATGGTTAAATCCAATGCCGACTCGAACCCATCAAGAACCAGCCAATGACCAAAATCATCAGCTGCTCGATACACGGAAGTCCAGCGTGCGTGAAAGCATCAACAATCGTCTGAGCTTTTGTTGTCTGTGGTGCGCCCTCTGCCTGGTAGATGATAAGTTCGTATGCCATATTTCTGAGCGGAGCTGGCCCGATTAAAAATCCACCTCAAAGTGCCAGCCTACTCCGTGTTTGGCTGCGGCGTTCAATATCCGCTCGCATTCGCGCAAATCCAGAATCACATGTTCTGCATTTTGAATTATGTGCGGGCTTGCCTGAACGTGAGCAAGCAATGCTTGCACGGTAGTCAAACCGTCTTGTGCTGAAAATTGCTGAAGTGGAGGCAACTCAATTTCTCCAACATCTGCGCCTTCGCCTTCTAAAAAATCTGCAGCTTGTTCGGGATCAACACTGATGAATTCTGAGAGCGGTCGAACACTAAGTTTTGTTGCCGCTACGTCCAACAATTCTGATGAACGGCTGATGCCTTTGCCGTCCATCATTGTATCCAATCCGTCAATCTTGCGCTCCAAAACGATGAAGTATGCAACACCCATGCTTGAAGTTTGCAAAATATTTATCCACCCACCGCCGCGCGCGCTTCGGCGGCGAGCGGCGTGCTCAAATAACGTTCGCCCGTCGAGCAGGCAATCGTCACGATGGTCTTGCCCTTGTTCTCCGGACGGTTGGCCACCTCAATCGCGGCGACGACATTCGCGCCGGTGGAGATGCCGACCAGAATCCCTTCTTCCTTTGCGAGCCGGCGCGCCATCGCAAACGCGTCGTCGTTGGAAACTTGGACGCACTCGACAATCTGCGCATTGCCCGCGCTGTCCTTCAGATGCAAATTGCCGGGAATAAAGCCCGCGCCCGTGCCCTGAATCTTGTGCGGGCCGGGCTTCACCGGCTGGCCCGCAAGCGTCTGCGAAATGACCGGCGAATCTTTCGGCTCCACCGCGATGGCCTGGAAAGACGGCTTCTTCGGCTTGATCACTTCGACGCAGCCGGTGATCGTCCCTCCCGTGCCGACGGCGGAAATCAAAATGTCCACCTTGCCTTCGGTGTCTTCCCAAATTTCCACGGCGGTGGTTTTTGCGTGAATGGCCGGATTCGCCGGGTTGTTGAACTGCTGTGGAATCCAGGAGTTCGGCGTTTCCTTGGCCAGAGCTTCTGCGCGCGCAATCGCGCCTTTCATGCCTTCCGCGCCGGGCGTCAGCACCAGCTTCGCGCCGAGCATCGCCAGCAACGTGCGGCGTTCGACCGACATCGTTTCGGGCATGGTGAGAATCAATTGATAACCCTTCGCCGCCGCAACGAACGCGAGCGCGATGCCGGTGTTGCCGGAAGTCGGCTCGATGATGACGGTGTCTTTTTTGAGGATGCCGCGCTTCTCCGCGTCCTCGATCATCGCCATGCCGATACGATCCTTGACGCTGCCGAGTGGATTGAAAAATTCGCATTTGAGCAGGATGGTCGCGCCGGCGCCGGCGGTGACCTTGTTCAGTTTGACGAGCGGCGTGCGGCCGACGGTTTCGATGATGTTATTGTAGATGCGTCCCATAAATTTTTGGCGGTTAAGTTGGTTGCGTAAGTCTGCGTAAAGTTGTGCCGAATGCGGCGGGCGGGCAAGTCATTTTTATCGGATCGGAAAACACCGAACACTCAACATTCAACATTTAACGTCCCGGGAAGCCGGATTCGGAGGCTCATTTTCCATTCGGAGTGGGGAGTTGAATGTTCGATGTTGAATGTTTCCTGGTTCCAAAAACAATAAGTCCCTGCCCGACCTTTCGGTCAGACAGGGACAAATGGGGGATGGGAGTTCGCCATGCTCTCTTTCCCGGACTGACATTCGGCGCGCCCTTTTCAGGGGCTGTCAGCTTCCCGACGCCATTCTCCACGGCAAGCGGAGTTTCCGGCCTCGTAGCAAGGCCGTCCAGCGCCTTGCGGCGTCTGAATTTCGAGTGAGGCTTTTCAGCTCGCTTCAACTGGTGGTTGCGCCACCGGCCTGCGAATCAGGTTGAGACACGCCTATGATTTTCTTTCGCGTCTCCACCATTAGCACCGGGTCAGCCGCTGTTTTTGACAGCGCGTTCGCCCCATGCCACGGGTCTCGCCTCTTCACTCTCAGGTTGCTTTTCATTCACAGCCCAGCGGTGTCGTTTTTAACATCGCCGGCGCTCGGAAGTTTTTCACGCGGCCTGCCCAGCCAGCGTGTCCTTCCCGGTGCGGACGCTCTTTTTGTCACGCCTTTCGGCGTCTTTCGCTTGGCGGCTTCAACTTTTTATTTTTGAGCCCGCCAGAGCCGTCCGTCCGTGCTGATGCACAGTAGCAACCGATTACCGTCCGGGTAACTGCGATTCGTCCAGGCTCGAAACCTGCCCGGACTACTTAACTCGGTCTGGAACGGTTTCTCATCGCTCCTCGCCGCTCAGTTCCGTCTTTCGCGTTACTGGCACGCGCGAACGTGCCAGAGGAACTGGTGAATACTGCCTCCGCCAAATCTTTCGATCTGGTTCCAGAGGAGCCGGGTCAACCAGCCTGACCCGACCTTTCCCCAGTCGCCTGGGATTATCTCTGAGATTTCCGGCCTCAATTTTATTCGCTGCCTTCCGTCTCGGTTCTTTCAATGAACTGGGAACATCATAACTTGTTTTTCTTTTCCGACAATGATTTGATATGCACAGCTTATTCACTAAATCGCGGGCGGGAGCCGCCGGTTGGCGATTAAAAACAGCCCTTGAAACCAAGCGGTTCTTGCTTTCGGCCTTTGAATTATTCACCACCTATTCATTTCAAGAACAACTGTGGTGAACAAGTTCCGTTGGTAACATTTGCATTCACGATTCGGTGATGACCGTGTCACTGTGTTCATAGGCGGGCGCACAACAGCACAGCAGCCGGAGCGTTTCGGTGCCGGTGTTCCAGAGCTTGTGTTTCTGGCCTGGCGGGATGGCGATGGCGTCCCCTGCCCTGACCGCGTGCGTCTCGTTCCCGATGCGGATTTCTCCCGTGCCGTGGGTGATGTAATAAATCTCCTCGGCGCGCTGATGAAAATGTTTCTGCGTGCTGCCGCCGACCGGCAGCCGCGCCTCGGCGAGGCTTTGGTTGCGGATGACGGAGTTGCGATGCGCCAGCAGTTCGCGGATCTCCGAGCCGTCCTTGGTCGTGAACGGCACGGCCTCGTTAAGATTTTTAATGTCCATAAATTTTCAAAAGTATAACCCGCGAAACACTCGAAACACGCGAAAAACAATTCTGGTAGGGCGGCGTTGCTGCGCCGCCGTGTTTGGGCTGCTCCGCAGGTCTGCCCGACCCGATTTCAAAAACTTTCCGGCATCCGGAATATTTTTGCCCAGTCCATCTGCCCGATGGCCACGCCCATGACGATCAACGCCATCGCCGCGCAGAAGGTCGGCGTGATCGGCTCGCCGAGCGTGAGATACACCCACAACGTCGTCGTGAGCGGGATGAAATTATTGAACAGCATCACGCGACTCGTGCGCCAGTGCCGCAGCGCCGAGTTCCACAGCGCGTAAGGCACCACGCCGCCGAACACGATGCACAGCGACTGCACGCCGAAATGCCGCGCGTCCATGACCAGTCCGTGCCAGCCGATCTCGACCAGACCGAATGGCAGCAGCCACACGCCGGACATCCACATGGCATTGGCGGCGATCTGCACGCCGGGGATATGCGCGGAGAGAATCCGGCTTTGATGATTGTAGTTCGCCCAAAGCAGGCTCGAGGCGAGGGCGCAGAATTCCCCCGCCAGATTGGTCCTCGCCGTGGTCAGTGCGGGCCAGAACAACACCAGCACGCCCGACACCGCAAGCAAGGCCGCGCCGTAACGCCGGACGCTTGCCCAATTCCGCCGCGGCCCTTCCTCCCACAGCAGCGCCCAGATCGGCGACGCGCCGAGGTAAAGCGCCACGTGCGAGGCGGCGGTGAGATGCAGCGCCCAGCAAAAGGCGACGATGTATGCCGCCAGACTCAGCCCTCCGCGTAGCCAGAGCGCACGGCGCAGCGGCGGGGTGAGCGGCTGGTATTCGCCGAGCCAGCGGGTGAAGCGCAGCACGGCGAAGAGGATGATGCCCGCAACCAGAAAGCGCGTTCCGCCCGTCCAAATGGGCGGCCAGGAGCCGACGAGCCATTTGGTGCCGGCGTTGTTGCCGCCCCACAAAACGACCACGAGCAGCAGGCCGCCGCCGATGGCTGAATTATTTTTCTTGTCCGACACGCGGCGAAGTTAAGCCAAAGCGGGAAAGTTGCGAATGAATTTTGCTTTGAGGCCGGTTTCCCGCGATGCCGTAAAGTTGTCAAGCTATCGGCACCCGGTGATCCCCCATTTCCCTGACCGGACCAATGAACCGAAGTTGGCGCCAGCGGCGAATCCCTCGGGGAAAACTTGCCGCCGGTTTGATTTCAGCAATAAGATGCAGCGCGACATTCATGAGCCACCCCTCCGACAGCCGCTTTCGCGACGGATTCATGCCCGGGCGATTTGCGCTGCTGCTCGCGCTGCTGATTTTCGCCGCGTTCCCGTCCGTGCTGATCGGGCTGCAAACCTTCGTGCTGCGCGATTACGGATTCTTCGCCTATCCCCTCGCCCATTTTCAGCGCGCCTGTTTCTGGCACGGTGAACTGCCCTTCTGGAATCCCTGCAACAACTGCGGCGTGCCCTTCCTCGCCCAATGGAACACGCTGCCGCTCTATCCGCCATCGCTGATTTATCTGCTGCTGCCGCTGACGTGGTCCCTGAGTTTCTTCTGCCTGCTGCACCTGTGGTTCGCCGGACTGGGAATGTTTTTTCTCGCGCGCCGCTGGTCGGGCAACTCCTTCGCCGCCGGGTTCGCGGGTGTGGCATTTGCCTTCAACGGATTCACTCTGAACCTGCTCATGTGGCCGAGCCACATCGCCACGTTCGCGTGGATGCCCTGGGTCGTGCTGGCGGTCGAACTGGCCTGGCGCGCGGGCGGGCGGCAGATCATTCTGGCCGCATTCGCCGGCGCGCTGCAAATGCTCGCCGGCGGGCCGGAAATTATTTTCCTGACCTGGACCCTGCTGCTCGCGCTGTGGATTCAGCAACTTCTCATCCGTGGCCGCACCGCCGCGGCGCCACGTAACACTTTGCTCTGGCGGTTCCCGCTGGTGGTCGTGCTGGTTATCGCGCTCTCCGCCGCGCAACTCCTGCCGTTCCTGGATCTCGTCGCGCACTCGCAGCGGGACAGCAGCTACGCGGATCTGCGCTGGTCCATGCCCGGCCGGGGCTGGGTTAATTTTCTCGTGCCCATGGCGTTCGGCGGGACGTCGAACGCCGGCGTCTTCTTCCAGCACGGCCAGGCCTGGACGTCGTCCTATTACCTCGGACTCGGCACGCTCTGGCTCGCGCTGCTGGCGCTGTGGATGGGGCGAGACTTCGTCGAGTCCAAATCAAAAATATGCTTGCTCGGAGGCATCGCACTCGCCGGGCTGATCTTCGCGCTGGGAGAGAATACTCCCGTCCTGCCGCTCGTCCGCCAGCTCATCCCGCAACTGAGCTTCATCACCTATCCGATCAAATACATTCTCCTCGTGGTCTTCATCGCTCCCCTGCTGGCCGCCTACGCCCTGGCGAATCTTCCGCTGGTCCGGCAGCGGTTATCGCGACTTGCCATCCTGGGCGGCATCCTCCTGGCGCTGATTATCGGCATCCTGTTTTGGGTCTGGCGCTATCCGATGCCCGGCGACGACGTCCACGCCACGTTGCTGAACGGCTGCTCCCGCTTCCTCTTTCTGGCTCTGACCGGCGCGGTGCTCCTGCTGCTCGCGCGCAATACCACTTCCAGCCTCACCCGATTCGCCCCGCTGCTACTGCTGCTCGTCGCGTGGCTGGATGTCTTCACCCATGAACCGACGCAGAATCCCGCCGCGCAGCCGTGGATCTATCAGCCCGGCCTGTCCCGCACCAAGCTGGCATTGCAACCGCAGCCCGCGCTGGGCGGCTCGCGCGCCATGCTCTCGCCCATGGCGGCGAATGCATTCGTCCACCTCGCCTCCGACCATCCCCAGGACAACTTCGTCGCCAAGCGGCTCGGCGATTGCGCCGATGCCAACCTGCTCGATGCCGTGCCGAAGGTGGACGGCTTCTTCTCGCTCACCCCGCGCGAGAGCGACGATATGCTCGCCCTGTTCTATCGCACCACCAACGCCGACTATCCCCGGCTCGAGGATTTCCTGGGCGTCTCGCAGATCACTGCGCCCGGCAAGCTGTTCGAATGGCAGGCGCGCACCACCTATCTGCCGCTCGTCACCGCCGGACAGCAGCCCGTCTTTATTGATGACGCCCGCTTCGAATCGCACCTGACGAATCCGGACTTCGACGGTGCCAAAGTGGTTTTCCTGCCGGACTCCGCGCGCGCGCTCGTCACCGTCACTCATTCAACCAACGCCACGGTGCTCGGCGCGCGGTTCGGCAACCGCACCGTGGATGCCGCCGTGGATGCCGCCGGGCCGGCGCTCGTCGTCGTCGCGCAGACGTATTATCACAACTGGCACGCCGATGTGGATGGCAAGCCGGTCCTCCTGCTCCGTGCGAACCACGCCTTCCAGGCCGTTCAAGTCCCGGCGGGCCGACACACCCTCCACCTCGCCTATGTCGATCGCGCCTTTCAAATCGGCGCGGCCATCTCGGCTGTGACGTGGCTCAACTGCCTTGTCGGCCTGCTGCTCTTCCGGCATCCGGCCGGCCCGGCGCCCAAAACCGCCCCGCGTGCCGCCGCAATTATTTGACCGAATCCGCAAAGTAATTCTCGACAAAATCTTTTTCCCAACTCAAATAGACAGCGTTATGGCCAAATCCAAAATCAAACGCATCGGCATTCTCACCGCCGGCGGCGACAGCCCCGGTCTCAACGCCGCCATCCGCGGCGTCGGCAAGGCCGCCCTCAGCTACGGCATGGAGATCCTCGGCTTCCGCGACGGCTTCCGCGGCCTCGTCGAAGACCGGAAGATCAAGTTGGACAAGACCGCGCTCGCCGGCATTCTCACTGTGGGCGGCACCATCCTCGGCACCAGCCGCGACAAGCCGCACCGCATGTTGGTGGACGGCCGCACGCGCGACATGACGGAGGTCATCGTCAAGAATTACCGCCTGCACGGCCTCGAATGCCTCGTCTGCCTCGGCGGCGGCGGCACGCAGAAAAGCGCGCTGCGCCTGCATCAGGCCGGCCTCAACATCATCACCCTCCCCAAGACGATCGACAACGACGTGGCCATGACCGATGCCACGTTCGGCTTCGCCACCGCGCTCGACATTGCCACCGAGGCCATCGACCGGCTGCACAGCACCGCCCACAGCCATCATCGCATCATCATCGCGGAGATCATGGGCAACAACGCCGGCTGGCTCACCCTCGGCGCCGGCATCGCCGGCGGCGCGGATGTGATTCTGATTCCGGAGATTCCCTACCGCGTTGAGAAGATCGCCGCCGCCATCAAGGCGCGCAGCCGCTACGGCACCAATTTCAGCATTGTGGCCGTGGCCGAAGGCGCCATGAGCGTGGAGGACGCGCGCGCCTTTGCCGGCGCCGAGGCCAAACGCGAACGCGCCCGCAACCTGCACGACAAGAAGGAAGCCAAGGCGGAACTGGTGGCGCTCAATGCCCGGCACACCGGCAACACCATCCGCCTCGCCCGGCAACTGGAGGAACTCACCCACCTCGAATCCCGCGTGACCATTCTCGGCTACGTCCAGCGCGGCGGCACGCCCTCGCCGGCGGACCGGCTGCTGGCCACGCGGCTCGGCGGGGCGGCCGCGGAGCTTATCAATCAGGGCATTTACGGCGTCATGGTCGCCGCGCGCGG